>Ga0137403_10000400_pt1 | contig 55516 bp, 45 predicted proteins | sample CZOMad2_1_16fung_FD_122057 | JGI IMG/M metagenome (GOLD analysis project Ga0137403, IMG submission 122057) | Vadose zone soil fungal communities from Angelo Coast Range Reserve, California, USA - CZOMad2_1_16fungal (Hybrid Assembly) | ecosystem: Environmental > Terrestrial > Soil > Vadose zone...
CGGCACCCGGCAGTAGGAGCCGACGCCGTCATCCAATCAGGCACACCTGTCACTCAATGGGTGTGCGTTCGCGATTCAATTCATCGGTGCGCGTTAGGAATGTGATGGTAAGAGCCACCATGAACCAGGCGACCAAGAAAGCCACTCTTATCAAGAGCGTGGCGTGATCGGGCATGTCCTTCGAGGCAGGTCCGGCATTCAGAAGCGATGCGTAGCCTTCGTTTAGTTTTGAAACCAGGAATCCTGAGAAGAAAGTGGCTATCGCGGAGCCGACAATCGCAAAGCGTTTGTCTTCTTGGTTGCGCGGTGAAACGACAATCCCCAAGAACCATCCAACTGTCGCGCCGATAATCGAGAACAAACTGAGAATCCAGTATTCGTAGAGCCGATGTCCAGTGAGGGCTGGCGACGTGTAAACTATGCAGACTTCAGTGACGAAAAGCGAGATGACCAAAGCTGCGCCGGATTTGAGCGCCGCCGAACGGCCTCGGTGTTCGTCCGCAGTGGTCATCGTTATCTCCCGCTATCAATAATCTTCCATGTTAACGATAGGCGATGAAAAAATATACCAATCGGCGGTTAATCGCAAATAGACGTATTCGCAGGAATGCCCTTGGACTCACGCAGCGGAAGGATGCTTACCGAGCGGAAATGAGGGCGTCATCAAAACAGGTCGGCTCCAGATTTCTGGGCCGGTTGGGCATCCGGGACACTAGCTTCGCTGATCGCGCACGCCATTGTGTGTTGCCACGTCGGAAGGTCAAACACGCCGCTGAAAACCGGAGGGCAGGGAACTTCGTGCTAAGTAAGGCAAAAACCTCACTTCTGCAGAAACTGCAAAGAGGATTGCGCACCTGCGCTGAGGACTGGCGCAGCATGCTGCGCCACTACAAGGGACGCTGGGCGTTGGGCTAGAAGCGCTTTAGGGAGCGGGCGCCGGGCTTTGAGAAGGACATGCGCCAGAAATTGGGATTCTGCGGGATAAATTCGACGCCGACATATTTTTTGCCGTCGCGATGGCGGCGGGTGGAGACGACGCGGCACTGCATGGACTGGCGGGTGTACTCGTTCATGAGCACCAGAGCTTGATCGAGAATGACTTCCTGATCGAGGAGCATGAGGCAACCGTATTGGCTGATGGTATGGGTGTTGGTCTTTACGGTAAATTTTTCGCCGGAGAGGGATTCGCCGTCGACGCGCAGGGGTACAGCCATGGTGACGCGAGCGGTACGGCGTTTTTCTCCTCGTCGATAAGTCGAGACGGGCATTAGGGGCGTCCTTGTTCGCGAGAGCGGGGAGAGCGCTCGGATTTGCTGGGCCGATTATTTCATGCGAGGGCAGGCAGGACACAGAGAAATCTGCGCTTCGAGAAGAGAAGTGGCGAAGAAAGAGAAAGAGCGGGGATTTGAGATAGGTGACGAAGCCGTAAAGCAGGTAGGATGATGCCGCGTGGCAATTGAATTTTGGGCGGGGAGCTTGCCGATGAAGAGTGTGCGGACGTTGGTAGTGCTGGTGGCCGGCGGACTGGTGATGATGATGGCGCTTTCGCTGGCGGTGAGCGCGTATCGCGTGGCGGGTACGAGGCCGGCTACGGGGGTTGGCGTGGGCGCTGGTGCTGGCGCGGACAAAGCGGATGACGCCATGACGACGATCCGGCCGGAAGCGATTCGGGCGGACATGCGATTTTTGTCGGACGATTTACTGGAAGGCCGCGGGACGGGGTCGCGCGGGTACGAGATAGCGGCGAAATATATGGCCGCGCAGTTCGAACAGATGGGATTGCAGCCATGGGGCGATGCGGGGACCTATTTCCAGAATGTGCCGTTTCGCGCGTCGCGGGCGGATGCGGAGAAGACTTCGTTTTCCCTGGTGCGGGGAGGGAAGGAGGAAAAATTCGAGTTTCGCAAGGATTTCATCACGCACGGAGATCCGGGGCGGACGGATAGTTCGGTGGAAGCGGAAGTGGTGTTTGTGGGCGATGGCGTGACGGCGCCGGAACAGGGATACGACGACTACAAGGGCGTCGACGTGAAAGGGAAGATTGTGGCGATGCTGCCGGAGGCGCCGAATTTCGAGACTTCGCTGAAGGCGCACTATTCGTCGAGCGAAGTGAAGAAGGCCAATGCAGTGGCGCACGGCGCGGTGGGCGCTATTTTGCTGGACGATCCGGTGCTGGAGAAGATTTATTCCTATGACGAACAGGTGCGCGACCTGGTGTTTGCGGAGTTGAACTGGCTCGATCCGCAGGGGCGACCGGCGGACTACTACGCGGACCTGAAAGGCGCGGCTTTTTTGAACATGGCAGCGACGAAGAGATTCTTTCAGGGCAGCGGGCATAATGTGGACGAAGTGTACGCGACGATGAAGGCGGGAAAGACGCAGTCGTTTGCTACGGGGATGACGGCGAAGATTCGCAACGTGACCAAACTCGAGGACATTCATAGCCCGAACATTGTGGCGAAGTTGGAAGGCAGCGATCCGGCGCTTAAAGGCGAATACGTGGTGTACACCTCGCACCTGGATCATTTGGGAATCGGCGAGCCGGTGAAAGGCGACAAGATTTATAACGGCGCGCTGGACAATGCCTCGGGATCGGCGTGTTTACTGGAGGTAGCGCGGGCGTTTCGGCAGATGAATCCGCAGCCGCGGCGCTCGATTTTGTTTGTCTCGGTGACGGCGGAAGAGGCGGGACTGCTGGGATCGGACTATTTTGCGCATTATCCCACGGTAGCGAAGAGCTCGATCGTGGCGAACGTCAATATGGATGAAGACCAAATGCTGTGGCCGCTGAAATCCATTATTCCGTTTGGGGCAGAGCATTCGAGCCTGGCGCGAGTGGTACAAGAGGCTGCCGCGCGAATGCACATGGACGTCAACGAGGATCCGATGCCGGAGGAAACTGTTTTTATCCGGAGCGATCAGTATTCGTTTGTGAAGCAGGGGATTCCCGCGGTGTTTCCGGTGCCGGGGTTCAAGTCCGACGATCCGAAGATCAACCCGGCGAAAATTTTCGCGCAATGGGAAGAGACGAGATATCACCAGCCGAGCGATGACATGAATCAGCCGGGGCTGGATTTCGAGGAAGCGGCGCGATTCGCGCGGTTTAACTGGCTGGTGGGATATATGGTGGCGCAGAAGACGGAACGGCCGACTTGGAACAGGGGCGATTTCTTCGGCGAGCACTACGGGAAGAAGTGAACTAAACGCGCAGCGTTCGATTTGCGGATCGATGCGGATTCGTGGTTGACCGAAGGTCCACCTGAGAAGGCGGCCCTACAAAGGCAAGAGCAGCGCGTTACTTTACGTCCCAGGTGTCGCCGGCGCGGAGGAGTTTGGCCAGGTCGCCGGGGCCGCGTTTGGCGATTACGTCTTTGATTTGCTGGTTCATGGTTTCTTCGTAGCGCGGGACATCGCTCCAGGCGCGGATGACGCCGATGGGAGTGGGGAAGCCGGGGCGCTGCTCCATGTGGGAGAGCTGGAACGCGTAGTAGGGGCGCGAGTGATGCGCGTCGTGGACTAGCAGGTCAGCTTCGGTGACGCCGTTGCCAAGAGCTACTACTTCGATGTCGCCGTCGGCGGTACGGCGGATACCTTTGTCGCGATTTTTTCCGAAGACCATCGGCTTGCCGTGTTCGAGTTGAATAATTTGTTCGCTGCGAGCTTCTTTTTCGGTGAGGCTGAACCAGGCGCCGTCGTTGAAGATATTGCAATTTTGCAGAATTTCGACGAAGGCAGAGCCTTTGTGAGCAGCGGCTTGCTTGAGCGTGTCTTTAAGATGCTGCTGGAAGACGTCGACGGAGCGCGCGACGAATGTAGCTTCCGCGCCGATAGCGAGCGAAATCGGATTGAACGGGCGATCGAGCGAGCCGAACGGCGTGGACTTAGCCTTCTTGCCGATTTCAGAAGTTGGCGAGTACTGGCCTTTGGTCAGGCCGTAGATGCGGTTGTTGAAGAGCAAGACTTTGAGGCCAACGTTGCGGCGGAGCATGTGAATTGTGTGATTGCCGCCGATGGAGAGAGCATCGCCGTCACCGGTGGCCACCCAGACTTCAAGATCTGGGCGCATGGCTTTCAGGCCCGTGGCTACGGCGGGCGCCCGGCCATGAATCGTGTGGAAGCCATAGGTGTTCATGTAATACGGGAAGCGGCTGCTGCAGCCGATGCCGGAAACGACGACAAAATTTTCGCGCTTGATGCCGAGCTCGGGGAAGACGCCTTGAACGGCCGCGAGGATGGCGTAGTCGCCGCAGCCCGGGCACCAGCGGACTTCCTGATCGGTCTGAAAGTCTTTGCGCGTCAGGGGCGGTAGCGGCGGTGGAAGCGTTGCGGTGCTCATTGAGTCTCCGATTGGTTATGGCGGGCACGGCAATGCCGTGCCCCTACTGGTTCAGTCGTTCACTCCGAGAAGTTCTTCGATTTTTTGTTCGACTTCGAGTTGCTTGAATGGGCGGCCTTGGATTTTGTTGAGGCCGATGGCGTCGACCAAAAATTTGGCGCGAATGACCCAGAGTAACTGGCCCATGTTCAGTTCGGGAACAAGAACTTTTTTGTAACGCTTGATGATGTCGCCGAGATCGGGCGGCAACGGGTTGAGATAGCGCAGGTGCAGATGGCCGATTTTGTGCCCCTTAGCGCGCTGCGCGTTTAGAGCGGCGGTGATGGAGCCGTGCGTGGAGCCCCAGGCGAGGATGAGTAAATCGCCTTCGGAATCGCCTGCTGGAATTGTGGGCGGAATTTCCTGGGCGACGGCAGCAACTTTTGCGGCGCGGATGCGCACCATGTTTTCGTGATTGAGCGGCTCGTAGTTGATGTTGCCGGTGACGTCCTGCTTTTCCAGGCCGCCGATGCGATGCTCCAGGCCCGGTGTGCCGGGGACGGCCCAGGGTCGCGCGAGCGTTTGCGGGTCGCGCTTGTACGGCAAGTAACCGTTCGGTCCGTTTTTCTCCGTGGCGAATTGGACCGGGAAATCGGGAATGTCCTGGAGATCGGGAATGCGCCAAGGCTCCGCGCCGTTGGCCAGATAGCCGTCCGAGAGCAGGATGACCGGCACCATGTATTTTACGGCGATGCGCGACGCCTCCAGAGCGACCCAGAAGCAATCGGCGGGAGTGGATGCGGCGATCACCGGAATGGGCGCTTCGGAATTGCGGCCGAAGAGCGCTTGCAGCAAGTCAGCTTGCTCCGTTTTCGTTGGCAGGCCAGTCGAGGGCCCGCCGCGTTGGATGTCGCAGATAACCAGCGGGATTTCGACGGCGACGGCGAGGCCGAGCGCTTCCGTTTTCAGCGCCATGCCTGGACCGGACGTTGTGGTGAGCGCAAGTGCTCCGGCGTATGCGGCGCCGATGGAACTGGTGATGGCGGCGATTTCGTCTTCGGCTTGAAAGGTCATGACGCCGAAATCTTTGTATTGCGAGAGTTCGTGGAGAATGTCCGAAGCCGGCGTGATCGGATAGCTGCCTTGGAACAAACGGAGGCCCGATTTTTGCGAAGCAGTTACAAAGCCGAGCGCTAAAGCCTGATTGCCGCTGAGATTGCGATACAGACCGGGCGAAAGCTTGGCAGGAGGAATTTCGTAGCTGATCTGGAAGGCTTCGGTGGCTTCGCAATAGGAGTAGCCGGCTTTCATGGCCAGCTTGTTGGCTTCAGCGAGCAACGGCTTGTTCTTGAATTTATCGTCGATCCAGCGATTAGTGGATTCCGTGGAGCGGTTGTACAGCCAATAGCACATACCGAGAGCGAAGAAGTTCTTGCAGCGGCTCATGGACTTGGCGTCGAGGCCGAGATGCTCGAGAGCGGTTTTGGTGAGGCGCTCGAGTTCGACGGAGAAGAGGCGATATTTGTCGAGCGAATGATCCTCGAGCGGATTCGAGGTGGTCTGCGCTTTGCGAAGATCGGTCTCGGTGAAGGCGTCCGAGTTGACGATGAGGATGCCGTTGGCTTTCAGGTCCGCGACGTTGGTCTTGAGCGCGGCGGGGTTCATGGCGATCAGCACATCGCAAGTGTCGCCTGGAGTGAAAACGTCGTTTGATGAAAAATGGAGCTGGAAGCCGCTGACGCCGGGAAGGGTGCCGGCGGGGGCGCGAATTTCGGCGGGATAGTCCGGGAACGTGGCGATGTCGTTGCCGTAGAGCGCGACGGTGTTGGTGAACTGGCTGCCAGTAATCTGCATGCCGTCGCCGGAGTCGCCCGCGAAACGGATGACGGCGTGGTCGATGACCTCGCGCCTGGACTTTACCTGCGGAACCTCGATCAAAGTGGACATCAGGAACTGTACCCCCGCTGGTCTAACTCCCTACCTTCACCGTGAAACGATGGTGGAAGGTCCCCCGTGGGAGCGCGGCCCAGTTTCAGGTTCCGTGCTTCGGCAAAGGTGCGCCGACACAGCAGCCTTGCAAAGCAAACGAAAGCGGGCGGAACGTTAAATAGAAAGGAAGCTGAAGCGAACCGCCATGAGCCTACCGTTTAAGAATAACATACCGACCGGCGGCGAGGTCACTATGCGACGTTTGGAGCAAGCCTTTAGAGATCTTAGGCTTGCCGCGCATCGGACCGGTCTCGTTCAAGAGCGATTCGCGGGATCCGCTGGTGAGGCGGTGAGAAAGCGTGAGCGATAGGACAGCAGAATGACGAGAACAGCGGCGACGAAGGCCAAGCCGAGGAACGCGAAAGCGCGATAGTTTTGCACGGGCATCGCATAGTCCTGCGTGTGGGGAAAACGGCTGGTGGCCAAGATTTCTTTCATCAGGGCATCGTAATTAGGGCTGAGCAGACTGAGGGTTCCATTGAGCAGTCCGAAGATTTGCCAACTCACGATGATCCAGAAGGCCCAGGGCTTCAACTTTAATAAGCCGACACCACCCGCGAAGCAGAAGGCGGCGCTCGCGACCAGGAAAATTGCACCAGCAGGATCGTGATAGATCCGCCCGAAGAGCAGCAGCGGAAAGCGCTGGAAAAAAAGAACTCCGATGCTGAATGGTCCAGAAACGATCAGAAACCAGGCCACGATGGCTACGGGAAGCGGCGGACGTGGTCTTGCCAGCGCGGCCGGAAAGCCGGAAGGGTCGAGTAGAGCCCCAGCGCCCGGGACCGGGGAAGTAAACAAGGCAACGATGGGTTTGCGCGTGAACAGAATCAGCCACCAAACGCCGATGAGCAAAGGCGAACCGTAGGTGGCGACGACGAAGAAGCGCACAAAGCTCTCGGTTCCTTCGCCGGCGTTCGGCGGAATGGGAAACTTCATCGAAGAAACAAAAAGAAGTGCGATGCCGCAAACGAAGACGGCTAGGCCGGACCAAACCAAAGTGGAGATGCGGGCCCAGTTGCGGTAACGCAGGAGTCCGATGCCGGAGACTAGGCCCCAGCCACCCACGGCGGCGATGAATGCGACGCCAACGAAGCCTGCATAGCGGACTTCCGGCGGTTGCGCAGCGGGGTTGCCCGGCATGTTTTGCATCATGACGACGCCCAAAAGGCCGAAGGCGGCGCAGAGCAACAGCAAGATGCTGCCGAGTATGGCGATTACGGCTGCCGCGGTAACGGCACCGGAGCGGGCGGAAGTTGGAGTAGGCATGACAGGTCTGTATATCATCGCAAATCGTGGTGGGAAAGTAGCGCGGCTCCATGGATAGCAGAAACAGAAAAACAGGCTTGACGTTCGCCTTTGTTTCGCCTAAAGTGCCTGTGGAAATCTCTCACGCATGGAGGCGCGAAAAATGGCCCTGACCAAACGACAAAAAGAAGTGCTGGACTACCTGGTGGCCTTTGAAACGAAGCACGGTTACGCGCCGAGTTTCGAGGAGATCGGCAAAGGCTTGAAGTTGACGTCGCTTGCGACGGTGCACAAACACATCACCACACTGGAGAAAAAGGGATTTATCCGCCGAGGCTACAATCAGAGCCGGTCCATCGAGATTCTGCAATTACCAAAATCGGTGAAAGAGCAGGTGATCGAGCGCAAAATTCAGGAGTTGCCGCTGGTCGGGCGCATCGCGGCCGGCCGGCCATTGGAAGCGGTGGAAGAGCGCGAAACACTTTCGCTAGGGGATTTCGCGCGCGGCGGAAATGCGTTTGTGCTGCAGGTCAAAGGTACGTCCATGATCGAGGATCACATCATGGATGGGGATTATGTGGTATGCGAGCAGACACAGGTGGCCAACGCGGGCGATATCGTGGTAGCGCTGATTGGTGGAGAGGACGCTACGTTGAAGCGTTTCTATCGCGAAGGACAGGGCAAGGTCCGGCTGCAGCCGGCGAACTCGGATATGGCTCCGATTATGGTCGCGGCCAACGATGTGAAGATTCAAGGACGGGTGATAGGCGTCCTCCGCAAGTATTAGGCGGCTCGGCGCGATGCGCCTTTCGGGACAGTTTTTCCTCAGGTAATGGGTGTATATCTGCGTTCTGAGTCCGCTGCTAATCTAGAGACTCGTATCTAGGCGCTTAGGGTCTGCGGCAATAAGGCGAACATCGGAATGCGAGCAACTGTAAGGAATCACGTCACACGGGTCCCCGCGATTCTTCGCATGTGGGCGCTGGTGCTTGTTAGCCTGCTCATTTTTCCGCAACCTGCGCCAGCGTATTCGGTCATGGCCCATGAAGCGATCATTGACACCGCTTGGAATCAAGATATCCGCCCATTGTTAAGCAAGCGCTTTCCGGAGGCCACCAGGAAGGAACTGACCGAAGCGCACGCATACGCCTACGGCGGAGCGATCATCCAGGATATGGGCTACTATCCGCACGGCAGCCATTTTTTCAGCGACCTGACCCACTACGTCAGAAGCGGCGATTTCATCCTGGCGCTGCTGCGCGACTCCAACGATTTGAATGAATACGCTTTCGCGCTGGGCGCACTGGCGCATTACGCCGCGGACAACGACGGGCACCGCATCGGAACCAACCGAGCGGTGCCGATTCTGTATCCCAAGTTGGGGGAAAAATACGGCGACGTGGTGACTTACGAGCAAGACCCACTGGCGCACCTGAAGACGGAATTCAGCTTCGACGTGCTGGAAGTAGCCAAGCAACGCTATGCACCGGACGCCTATCACGAATTCATCGGCTTCGAGGTTGCGCAGCGGCTAGTGGAGCAGGCGTTTTGCGAGACGTACGGATTGGAGCTGAAAGATGTTCTGCAGGACGAAGACAAGGCGTTTGGGTCGTATCGCCGCGGCGTGAGCAAGCAGATTCCGAAAGCGACGCGGATCGCGTGGTCGTTGAAAAAAAGTGAGATCCAAAGAGACCAGCCGGGGATCACCAAGAGAAAATTTCTCTACAACCTTTCGCGGGCCAGTTACGAAAGAAACTGGGGAAAGAAATACCAGAAGCCGACGTTCGGCGAAGAGTTTCTGGCTTTTGTCTGGAAACTGCTGCCGAAGATCGGCCCTTTGAAGGTGCTGGAATTCAAGACGCCGACGCCGCAGACCGAACAGATGTTCGAGGCCAGCTTCAATGTCACGCTGGATCGCTACCACGCGCTGTTGGAAGCAACCGGCTCCGGAAAACTAACGCTGCCGAATGACAATTTCGACGTCGGGGAAAGCACCGGCCCCGGCAAATACTTCATGAATGACGATGCGCACGCCAAGCTGCTGGCCGAACTGGCAAAGAGCAATTTCGCGGGAGTGTCACGCGAGGTGCGAGACGAGTTGCTGGATTTTTATTCACAGCCTGACGCCGGGTACTCGACCAAGAAGAAACCGAAAGAATGGGCGAAGCTGCAGGCACAGGTACAACAGTTGAAGGCGGCCTCCGTTATTGATCCGCGCGTGGCTGCGCAGGGCTCGGGGCCGGTGATCTTCTAGATTGGTTTCCGAAAGGTCCTCGACCCGCCGCTATTCTCCTTTCCCGGTCATCGTAAAATGCATGGTTGCGTCGCGGCGATGCACGAAACAGTGTAAAATTTCACGAAGCTCTAGATCTAACCTTTTCAAAATGATGAGAATGTCATCCATCTTTTGCTTGCAACCTAAGCGCGTGAGAACGCCAGACCATCTGGTACCGATCGCGCCGTGAACTCCGGACAACTCCGCAAACACGAACAGTTTCGCTCGCGATTTCTACGCAACCAGCGGGACGTCATCGTTTATTTGCCGCCGGGCTACGACGAACAGCCCTGGCGGCATTTCTCGGTTCTTTACCTGCACGACGGCCAGAATTTATTTGACGGATCGACCGCCTTCGTTCAAGGGCAGGATTGGCACGTTGGGCAATCGGCCGATGCGGTGATTTGTCGCGGCGAAGCGGAGCCGCTGATCATCGTGGGCATCTACAACACCGGCAAAGCGCGAATCCGCGAATACACGCCGACGCGCGTGCCGAAGCTTGGCGGCGGGAGGGCCGACCGTTACGCCAAATTCTTGATCGAAGAGCTGAAGCCGTTCATCGAGCGCGAGTACCGGACGCTCTCCGGACCACAGCATACGGGAATGGGTGGGTCTTCGCTGGGCGGGCTTGTCTCTTTGTATCTCGGGCTGCGGATGCCACACGTTTTTGGGCGGCTGGCGGCACTTTCGCCGTCCGTGTGGTGGAACCAGCGCATCATGCTGCGTTTCGCCGCGAGCGCCGACGTGAATCCGCGGCCGCGCGTTTGGCTGGATATTGGGACGGGCGAAGGACCGCGTATCGTACAGGACGTCGAGCAATTCCGCGACATCCTCGTCCAAAAAGGCTGGCGGTACGATCAGGATCTGCACTACGAGCGCGTCGAAGGCGCCGAGCACAACGAGGCCGCGTGGGCGCTACGCGTCGAGCCGTTTCTGCGATTTTTGTTCCCAGTGCGCTAGCTGGACGTATAATCCGCGCCTCCTGCCGGTTTCCACTGCATCTGAATTGACAGGAGCCTGCAGGGAGCATCGGATGCCGGAAAATCAGCCGCTGACCATTCTTTGCATCAGTTCCTACGAAAAAGGGCAGGAGTTCATTCGTACCTGCAAGACGATGGGCTGCAAGGTGCTGCTGCTCACGGTCGAGAAACTGCGCAACGCCAACTGGCCTTTCGAAGCCATCGATGAACTGTTCACCATGCCGGAGGAGCTGCCGCTACAGCATCTGATTTACACCGTCAGCTACATGGCCCGGCTGCATCCCATCGATCGCATCGTGGCGCTGGATGAATTCGACATGGAAAACGTGTCAGCGCTGCGCGAGCATTTGCGTTTGCCCGGGATGGGACTGACGACCGTCCGCTATTTTCGAGACAAGCTGGCGATGCGCGGCAAAGCCAGGGAAGCCGGGATTCGCGTTCCGGAATTCGTGCACGTGCTGAACTATGACGCCCTGCGCGAATACATGGCGCGAGTTCCGGAGCCGTGGCTGCTCAAGCCACGTTCACAAGCCTCCGGCATCGGCATGAAGAAAATTCATGAGCCGAACGAACTCTGGCCGTGGCTCGATCAGCTGGGCGATCAGCAGTCCTTTTATCTGCTGGAGCAGTTTCTGCCGGGCGCGGTCTATCACGTGGATAGCGTGGTCTCCGAGTACGAAGTCATGTTTGCCGATGCCCACGCGTACGGCGTGCCGCCATTTGATGTCTCTCATCACGGCGGCATTTTCACCAGCCGGACTCTACATCGCGATTCTGATGATGCGCGAAGATTGTTCGAGATCAATCGGAAACTTATCTCCGGACTGGGCTTGGCTCGCGGCGTTACCCATGCGGAATTTCTCAAAGCGCATTCCGACGGCGAATTCTACTTCATCGAAATCGCTTCGCGCGTGGGCGGGGCGTACATTTCCGATGTTGTGGAGGCGGCGTCCGGGATAAACCTGTGGCGCGAGTGGGCCAAGCTGGAAGTCGGTGCCGGCAAAGTTCCTTACACTTTGCCGCCGCCGCGCAACGATCATGCCGGCATCATCGTTTCTCTGGCGCGGCAAGAACGGCCGGACACTTCGGCATATGCCGATCCGGAGATCGTCTGTCGCGTGAAGAAATATCACCATGCCGGTTTCGTCGTGAAATCCCCGCGGGTCGAACGGGTGCAAGAGCTGCTGGACTCTTATACGCTGCGCTTTCGCGACGACTTCATGGCTTCGCAGCCGATTCCGGATAAGCCCACGTCCTGAAATTAACCGCGAATTCATATCGGATTCATGCAGGGCCGTGGCGCCACGCGGAAAAGTACTAGTTACTGTCACGCACAAAACACTCGCAGTTTCGTTTGCAGTGGCGTACAACGGGCATAGAGTGTCCAGTGCCCCCGGCCGGAAATCTGTTGGGGTGAGCTGTCCCTTGGGAGGTCCGATGTGGGGTAACAAGAAACCGGATACGCCGCAATCCGCGCAGCCGGAGCCAAAAAATCTACCAACAAATCAGGCGCCGAAGCCCGCTCCGGCGACTTGGGAGGGAACTACCGCGATGAGTACAGATGCCATGCGTCCATTGGGTTCGAATCCGAACAGCGCGACGGCGCGCCTTGGAGCGAGCTTGCACGTTAAGGGTGAAATCTCCGGCAACGAAGATCTGCTGATCGATGGGTCGGTCGAAGGACTGGTCCAACTGGATGAGCGGAAGCTGACTGTCGGAGCGACTGCGAAAGTTACGGCCGATATCATTGCCCGCGAGGTAGTGGTGTACGGCACGGTCAAGGGCAATCTGCGCGCCAAGGACCGGATCGAAATCAAGAAAGATGGATCGGTGAACGGCGATCTGACCACCGCTCGCATTTCCATCGAAGACGGCGCTTACTTCAAGGGCTCCATCGAAATTGATAAGAGCGCCGAGAAGGAATCCAGCAGCGCGTTTTCACGGACCGGTTCGGCTACACCGGCAACCGCGAAGACGATCTAACAATTTCAGTCGGACCATTTACCCCAAGGGCGGCGCGGACGAAAATCCGCGCCGTTTCTTTTTTTGCTTGCTGGGTGCGCCACGCTCAGGTAGCTCCCAGATCGGTCTTGGCGGAGACCGCGTAACCAACCCTTCTTTTATCTGCTTCGATACGTACGATAGCGGAGAAGTTCCTCATTATTTCACAACTTGACAATTGAAAATAGTGTAGTACTGTTTGGCCGCGAAACGATGATGTAGCGGCGCGCCATTGCCGGGCCAGGGGCAAAACATCGCGCTTACCCCGCGCTAATCCTGTGCCGTGCTGTCCGCGGAGATCGACTATGGGACGGGTACGACCTCGCGTCCCGGCATTACTTGGGCTGTCGCTCCTGCTCGCTGGTTGCGGGGGCGGCGGTTCTAGCGGTCTCGTTCAGCCTCCTCCGCTAGTCGTCGACTTCTCCATCTCCATTCCGTCTGGCACGGTCACGATCAACCAAGGCGCCAACAGCCCGGCGGTCAACGTCACCGTAAATCCGCTGAATGGTTTCAACGGCAACGTGCAAGTAACTCTTAGCGGCGTTCCTTTCGGCGTCACTTCCAATCCCGCCAGCCCATTTAGCGTTGCTGCCGGTGCCGGCGCCTCGGTAGTTTTTGGCGCCGCAACAAATGCCGCTACCGGCAATTTCACCGTGATGGCACAAGGCAGCAGTGGCGCCCTGTCGCATTCTGCGAGTCTTTCGTTGACTATCCAGCCTGGCAACATGGCAACGCTCCAGCGCACAACATTCGTCCGTACCGATTCGATTGCCGCGAGCGACAATCCGCCCGGTGAGCCGCGCCATCGTCACATTGTCTATGACTCAAACCGCAAGCAACTCTTTGCCGCCAATCGCGCGATGAATCGCGTTGACGTCCTTTCTTCCGTGGACCTTACGCGCAAATCGCAGATCGCCGTTCCTGGAGCGAGCAGCGCCGATCTTTCCCCAGATGGCGCCACTCTTTGGGTTGGCACAGTCACGAACCAAGCCATCGCTATCGATCCGCAATCGTTACAAGTCAAAACGCGCTACACCATTCCCACGCTCGCGCCCCTGCCCAATACCGCTTTCGACCGCCCCGAAGAATTGCTAGCAATGGTCAATGGAAAGCTCATGGTTCGTCTCCGCCAAGCCTCGCGGCCCGAAGCCTTGCTAGCCCTCTGGAATCCTGCGACAAACGCCGTCACCAATCTCACTTCCGCCGAGCCGCAGCTCTTCCAAAACGGCGTAGGCGCAATGGCCCGCAGCGGCGATCATGCGAGGCTAATCGTCGCCGCAAGCGACTCCAGCGGCGAAGTAGCCGTCTTCGACGCCGACGGAAACGCGGTAAGCGGCCCGCGCGGCCTCGGTAGCGGAACGATTTCGCTCGCCGCCGCCAACAATGACGGCACCCGCTTCGCCGTCGTTCTGCTCGCCAATGGCGGGAGCCAGCTCTTGCTCCTCGACGGCGGCTTGAACACAGTCGGCAGCCCATCATCTCTTCAAGTGGGCAGCATGACGTTCGCTCGCGACGCCAGTTCGCTTTCGGTGTCGCAAAAGCCGCCCAGTTTTGGCGCAATTACCATTTTCGATGGACGCGATTTGCACCCGCTCGGCCAGGTGTCAGACGTTGCAGCCGCAGGGAATCCATCTCAACTCGAAGAAGCGGATGAAACTGCCGCTCTCTTCGCTGTCGGAAATCGCGGCATAACGCTCGTCGACGCCTCGAAACCCTCCAATCTCCCGGGTGTCGCGCCCGTTTTTGCGATCGCACCCGCGATTCAGCCATCCGAAGGCGCAAACGCCGGAGGCACCGCGATAACCCTGGCCGGACAAAATTTCACCACTCTGACGGCGCTCAATCTAGGAACGCAGCCGGCAACAAACCCCACCGTCACGGGCGCCTCGCAGCTGCAGGCCAGCTCCCCGGCGAGCGCAACCAGCGGCCCCGTCAACGCCACTGCTTACTTTTCCAGCGGTTGGCTGGCCCTTGCGCCCGACGCTTTCAGCTACGGCCCGCAAATCCTGCAAATCCTTCCCAGCGCCGCAGCAAAATCCGGCGGCGACACCGTTCAGATTTACGGCTATGGTTTCGGCAGCGACGCCAGCAAAGTCACGGTAAAAATCGCAGGCGCACCTGCCGCGGTACTAAAGCTCGAGGCCGCCTCCGCCCTCGGCCTCGCCAGCGACTACCCGTTCTCGCTTGAACGCATCACGCTAACAATTCCTCCGGGCTCCGCAGGGGAAGCGGACATTGTCCTAGCCTCCCCCGCCGGCAACACCACTGCACAACACGCGTTTCAGTACCTGCAAAGCGTCCAATCTTTTTCCAAGCCCGCGCTCTTCAAATTCGTTCTCTACGATCAAAAGCGCCAGCGCCTTTATCTCAGCAATATCGATCATGTGGACGTTTTCGATTTGGTCGCCCAACAGTTTTTGGCCCCCATCCAGCCGCCCGGAGGTCCCCCGCCGACAGCAGGCCTGCGCGGCTTGAGCCTGACGCCCGACGCTTCTCAGTTGGTAGTAGCCGATTTCGGCTCGCAGAATGTTTATCTGATCGATCCCGACAAAAATACCGGCTCGTCCATTCCGGTAGGCGGCGTTCCGGGTTACACCAATTCCGGCCCGGCCCGTGTAGCTGCCACCAGTACGCAAACCGTCTTCGTCGGCTTGAGCGGTGAAGGCGGAGCCACCGGCGCGTGCTCCGCCTGCCTCGCGCAGGTGAATCTGGCGGCAACGCCGCCTAACATTCAGCCGGCCCCACAACCCGAAGTCACCGCCATCACCGGCACTCCGCTGGTCCAGGGCAATGCTGCTGGCGACCACGTCTTCGTAGCCTTCGGCACCGCTCCCGGTTCGCCGCTGGCGTCGTGGTCCGCCGCCGCGCCTAATCAATTCTCGACGGCCAACGTAAATTCCTCCGCCATCGATCTCGCAGCCTCCGCGGACGGCACATTCTTTGCGATACAGAACAGTGCCAGCACCGAGATCCGCGCCTCCGATCTTTCTCTCACCGCCGTTTCCGCGCTCGCCGAGCTAACGCAAATTCCTGGTCGCGTCATCGTGCCTGGCCTCGCGTTGCATCCTTCTGGCGCCCTCCTTTATCAACCATTTCTCACTGGAGCGCCCGGCGCTACCGCAACCCGCGGCGGCGTGGACATTTTCGACGCCCGCAGCGGCGCACTGCGTCTCCGCATTTTCCTTCCGCAGCAATTGCTCACGGACGTCGACGGCCTGCACGGCAGCTTCCTGACCATCGACGAAACCGGAACTCGCGTCTTCGCGCTAACCTCCTCCGACGGCACGCCGCAAAGTGCCGCTGTCACCATCGTTCAGCTAGCAAACCTCCCATTAGCCATCGGCACAGCCTCGCCCAGTTCCGGCCCGGTAGCAGGTGGCACGTCGCTCACTATTCGCGGCAGCGGCTTCCAAGCCGGCGTCACCGTAAGACTGGGCGGCAAGCCGGCCACTGTTGTTTTCAAAGACGCCAGCACTCTCACTGTCACAACGCCGGCCCTGCCCTCCGGCCCGCAGCAAATCATCATCGCCAATCCCGACGGCGAGTCGGTCCAGTTAGACGCGGCCTTCACCGCCAATTAACCGCCGTCCGCCAAGCATCCTCTCTAACCATTTCGCTTTTCTTCTCATCCAATTTGCGGATGAACGATTAACATGTGAATCGCCGTTCCGCGATCGGCGTTGCCGTAGGAGAGAAATAGAAAATGGAAACACGCAAGCTGGGAAATTCCGACCTGCAAATCACTCGAGTAGGCTTCGGAGCTTGGGCCGTAGGCGGTCCCGGCTGGGAATTCGCTTGGGGCCCGCAGGACGACTCGGATTCCATCGCCGCTATCCACGCCGCGCTTGAACTCGGCGTCAATTGGATCGACACCGCCGCCGCCTACGGTATGGGCCACTCCGAGGAAATTGTGGCCAGCGCGCTCAAAACCTGGAAGGGAAAACGCCCTTACGTTTTCACCAAGTGCGTTCTCCGCTGGGACGCCCAAGGCAAAATCACGCCCAACCATTCCGCCGCTTCCATCCGCCAGGAATGCGAAGACAGCCTCCGCCGGCTGCGCGTTGACACGATCGACCTTTACCAGATGCACCGGCCCCCGCGCGATCCCGGCCCCGCTCTCGAAGAAGCCTGGACGGCCATGCACGATTTGCAGAAAGCCGGCAAAGTTCGCTGGATCGGAGTCTCCAATTTTGACGCCGCGCAAATGAGCCATGCCCAGGCCGTCGCCCCGGCCACTTCCAATCAGCCGCCGTACTCCATCGTGCGCCGCGCCATCGAGGCCGAAGTTCTTCCGTTCTGCGAGCAACAAGGCATCGGCGTAATCAGCTACGCGCCCATGGCCAGCGGCCTGCTCTCCGGAGGCATGACGCGCGAACGCGCCGCCGCTCTTCCCGTTGATGATTTCCGCAGCCGCAATCCCGAGTTCCACGATCCACGTCTTAGCAAGAATCTCGAACTGGTCGAACGCCTGCGCCGCGTCGGCGCGCGTCATGGCCGCGGTCCCGGCGAAGTCGCCATCGCCTGGGTATTGCGCCATTCCGCCATCACCGGAGCCATCGTCGGAGCGCGTAACGGCAAACAATCCGAAAGCATCATGCGCGCCGGCGACCTGAAACTCTCCACCGAAGAAATCGCCGAAATCGAAACCGCCGCAGCAACCGCAACGGCTCGATAGTCTCTCTCGTAAGAAAGGAATACGAAAGGTTTCCAATGGATCTAGGACTCAAAGGCAAATCCGCCGTAGTGACCGGCTCAACCGCAGGCATCGGCCTCGCGATCGCAACGGTGCTAGCCGCCGAAGGCGCAAAAGTCGTAATCAACGGTCGCACCGAAGCCCGTGTTACTACCGCGCTGAAGCAAATTCAATCGCAAGTAAAAAACGTCGATATCCGCGGAGTAGCCGCCGACCTCGGCACTTCCGCAGGCGTGGAGAAATTCACCAAGGAAATTCCCGAGACCGACATACTCGTGAACAATCTCGGAATCTTCGAAGTAAAGCCCTTCCACGAAATCACGGATGCCGACTGGCTCCGCTTCTTCGAAGTCAACGTTCTCAGCGGTGTTCGCCTCTGCCGCCGCTATCTCCCCGCCATGCAAAAGAACAAATGGGGCCGCGTCATTTTCATTTCCAGCGAATCCGGCCAGCAAATTCCCGCCGAAATGATTCACTACGGCATGACCAAGACCGCCCAGATCGCCGTAGCCCGCGGCCTGGCCGAATCGGTAGCCGGCTCGGGCGTTACCGTCAATTCCATTCTCGTAGGTCCGACCGCATCGGAAGGCGCCTCCGTTTTCGTCGAAGACATGGCCAAGCGCCAAGGCGTTTCCACCGCCGAGGTGGAACGCCAATTCTTCGCCAGCGTCCGCCCCACCTCACTCCTCAAGCGCTTTGAAACGCCCGAAGAGATCGCCATGGTCGTGGCCTTCGTAGCCAGCGTGCAAGCCGTCACCATGAACGGCGCCGCCGTACCCGCCGACGGAGGAGTAGTCCGCAGCATACTCTAGGTGGCACAGCCATTCCTGGCCGTGCTTTTGTTCTTTCTGCTCGGACGCCGTTGTAGGGTTCGCCTTCTGCCGCCCACAACAGCGGCTTATCCTGTACTGCTCGTCGCCGCTACCAGGCTCTTTCAAGCCCGCAAATAATCCGCTCGCCAGTTCTTCACCTGCTGTTTGATGGCCTTCCGCTCGGTAAGTTTCTCCTCAAGCACTTTCCGCGCCAGCGCCGCCAATTCCACGTCACTCGCGAACCGCAGCGCCACCAGTTGGCCGGCCGTGAACTCCCCGATGCGCGGCCGCAAGTCCGCAGGCAGCAGCCGCTCGCATCGCAGCCGCTCTTCCAGCCGGATTACTCGGTCCTGCACCTTCAGCGCCATCAACCGCGCCGTAAACATGAATACCACCAGAGCAAGAGCCATGACCATCGATTCGAACCCACCCAGCGAAAATTCCGATGCCCGCCACCGGAAGATCGACCATACAAAATTGATCACAAACACCGGCACCACGAAAAAATGAAACGCCGGATACCACTTCGCGTGATTCTGAAAACTTTGTTCAGCCATGAGAACTCCTTTCCCAGCTGACCCATTGTAACGGAACGCCGTTTTTTCTGGTTATCGCCCCAACCGGGTAGAATAGACCTGCGCTCGGTCGCGGCACCACGCACGCGCGAACGCACCTCGCGATGGAGAAAGAAAATGGCTAAAGCAACTTGGAGTGGCAAAACAATCGCCGAAAGCAACGCGACCGTCGTGGTCGAAGGCAATCAATACTTCCCGCCTGCGGCAGTGCACAAGGAATTCTTGAAGCCCAGCGATCACACCAGCGTCTGCCCCTGGAAAGGCACGGCGCACTACTACCATGTCGAAGTCGGCGGCATGCGCAACGACAACGCCGCCTGGTATTACCCCGATCCCAAACCTGCCGCCGCTGAAATCAAAGACCGCGTAGCCTTCTGGAAAGGTATCCGCGTCGACCAGTAGCACGGACTTCAGTCTGCGTGTGCCCCCGTCAACCCCGCCAAAATTGATCCGTCGAGCACGATCTCATCGATGAGTGCTTCGACTCTGCCGTCCCAACGAGGGCATCCACGCGAAGCCGCTTTTCCATCCCGCCGCCCACTCTACATCTCATTCCTAAAAACATTACCGTCATGCATGACAAACCGAACCTTCTTCAACTCCTCAATGCTCTTCAACGGATCCCCGCCCACCGCCACCACATCCGCAAACGCTCCCGCCGCCACCACGCCAATCTCTCCCTTCATATCCAGCATCTCCGCCGCGCGCGAAGTCGCCGCTTGAATGGCTTCCATCGGAGGCATCCCCAACCCCGCCATCCGCGAAAATTCCTCAGCCATCGGTTCCTGCCAGGGAATGCCGCCGATATCCGTCCCAAACACAATCTTCAAATGCGCCGCCATCGCCTTACGAAAACTCGTCTCATGGGTTTTCGCCCGCGCGCGATCGCGCTTCCCGCCCGGCGTATCCTCCCTATCCCAGTCCGTGTAGTACGGCCACAGCGTCGGGCAATACCACGTACCCTGCCGCTGCATCTGCGCGATCTGCGTGTCCGAAATATCCAGGCCGTGCTCGATCGAATCGCATCCGCCATCCAGTGCCCGTTGCAATCCGATTCCGTTGTACGCATGGCACGCCACTTTTTTCGTCCATCCATGCGCTTCATCCACGATCGCTTTCAGTTCGTCCACCGTCAGCGTCGGCTGCGTAACCAGGTTGCCCTGCTTGTCCACCCACGACCGGTGGGTCATATACACCTTGATCCAGTCCGCGCCATGGCTCAGTTGTTGCCGCGCCGCCTTCCGCGCTTCCACCGGCCCGTCAACCAGCTGCGCGCCAGTCGGCATGTCCAGTTCCGGCGCGTAATCCTCCAGGTTGTATCCACCGGTCGAAGAAATTGCGCGCGTCGCAACAAAAAGCCGCGGTCCCGGAATTGTGCCTTCAGCAATCGCCTGTTTGATCTCTACGTCGCCGTATCCCGCACCCTCCGTCTCCAGATCGCGCAGCGTCGTGAATCCCTGCTCCAGCGCCCGCCGTGTTGCATATGTCGCCCGCGCCGCCCGCAACGCAATCCCCGCCTTCAAAATGTTGACGTCGTACCCGCCCTTCTTTGGATCTTCGCCCCAAAGAAAAATGTGGGTGTGCGAATCAATCAGTCCCGGCAAAACCGTGGCCTTGGACAAATCAATCACCTTGGCATCCGCGGGAATCGCCGCCCCGCCATCCACCACCTTCTCAATCCGCTCGCCGCGCACAAAAATCAATTGGTTGCTCTTGGGCGTACTACTAACCCCATCAATCAAGCTCCCCGCCCGAATCACCGTAAGCGGCGCGCCACTTGTCTGCGCCCCGGCCACCCCAGCAAATCCCGCCGCCCAGCAAATCCCCGCCGCCAGCCGCACATATTTGCGCATCATGCTCTCCCGTCGTCTTTACTCAGGCTCAAAATCCTCCGCACGCTACCAACTCACCCGGTACAAAGCAAGGATTCCATTCCCGTTCGCCGTGGGTATTCCTACCGATGGTGTCGGAGACCCCTCCCGGCATTTCGTATAAGTGTTGATTCTAAAGGACTTAAAGCCCTTTGTTTTCATACACTTTTGCAAGTGTTGATTCTAAAGAGCTTAGCGTCACAGAGAGGGTTCGTCTTAGCGCTGGTCCGCAGCCGTACCTCTTTCTACAAGTACAGTCAGCCCGGCACTTGTCACGCGCACCACCTTAGGTTGGGATAGAGTCTTCAGGTCTTGAGCGTCAACAAGGTGCCTCATGAAGCGAATCCTCTATCTCGCTGTCATCTTCTTTCTGTTCGCGTCGGCCGGCGGAGCACAGAGTGTCGGCCGCATCGACTGCCCGCGCTCTGACGGCTATGTCTACCTTTATAGTTCGATGACCACTCTCGAAATCCGCACCACCCTGCAGTGCGGCCAACAACTGCAGATCACCGGCCGCTACGACCACTATTTCGGCGTTCGCACTGCCAAGGGAGAAATCGGGTACGTGCCTATCGCTGCCGTCCTCCTGATCAAGGATGTGGACGGTAGCCACACAACGCCCCAGCCTATCGCTCCGCCATCCAGAGAGCGCGTGATGTACGACCCGCCTGCTCCAGCCTCGTCCGCGGCACCTGTGCAAGCATCTCCTTTGGACTTCACGCTGCGCAGCGGCACGGTGATTCACCTCAAACTCATCAAGACTCTTTCCTCCGCCGGTGCAAAACTTGGTGACCGCGTCGATCTGGAAGTGGCGGAAGACGTGGTGATTGATGGCATAGCAGTGGTCGCCAAAGGCGCAGCCGCAGTCGGCACGGTTACGGATGTGGAGACGAAAAAACATCTCGGCCACGGTGGCAAACTCGGCGTCAGCCTGAATTCCGTCCGCCTCGCCAGCAACGACAACGCGCCGATTCGCGGATACCAAGAAGCCCAAGGCGCGAACTCGACCGCCGGCGCGGTTCTGCCGATGGTTTCCGGTAAGGATGTAGCCTTCGCTCCCGGCACCGCGTTCACGGCCTGGGTCGATGGGGATGTTCATTTGAAGAAGGAAACCTTCGCGGCAAAGCCGGATGGCGCCGCAGCCTCGTCGGCACAAACGGCGCCGCACAACTGAAGATCATGACGAACGTTACGCGAAGTAAGTCAGAACACACGAAGCGACAGAAATAGAATTAAGTTCCGAGCAGGTTGGGTTGGAGGCGCGAGTATCCGTGTTCCTGCGCCCACAGCGTAAGTGGTAACGCCGCCAAATCGTCCACCAGCGGCACGGCGTGGCCATCTTTGGTTAGATCGATGGTCCGCAAATACAGCTTGCACGTGTCGCACGCTTCTACGCGGACGTGCGGCAGCTGCTCGGCCACGTACACCGGCAACTTTTCTTCCGCCGTTTCCCCGCACGTCGGACACAGAATGCGGCGGAACTCCCACTCCTGCAGGCAGAACGAACATAGTAGAAATCGCTTCCCGCCGTCGCCCTCGACGCGCAGCACGCCTAGCAGCGGCCGCCCTTCGCACCGCGGACAGGTATTACGCGTCACCACTTGCGGCGGCGGAGTCAGGCTCACGCCGGCCGCTTCCGCGCACGGCTGCATCACGCCGCGCGCAAAAAACTGCGCGAATGCGCCAACCTGTTGGTCGCTCACGCCGGCCGTCTTCCAATACGCCCCGAGCTCCGCGATCCACGAGTCCATCGGCAGGCCGCCAATCAATCGCGCCGCCGCCACCAAATTCCCCGGTCCATTCTTCTCGACCACGGCAAGAAAGCCCAGGTACATCGGCAGGACGAGGGTCAAATCCGGTTCCCCGCGCGCCACCAAGTCCACGGCACCGGAAGTTGCATTCCGCGCGGCTGCCAGTTCGGCGTACACGTCGGCCTGGCAGGAGGCGATGTGCCGATAGAATTTCAGGATTTCCGCCGCGAAGGGAAGAGAAGCGGCGAGTTTTTCCGCGCGTCGTAGCCGCGCGTCGTACAAGGCGCGGCTGTGCGGCGACGCCGTCATCTTAGAAACGCGGTTATCGGGCCCGTGCTCACTGGGAACGTGGTCATTTGCGCGGCGTGGTCGGCTGCCCGGTGATCTCTTCGTACCAGCGCGGATGGAAGCGCTTGGCAAAAGCCAGCGTCACTTCTCCGCGGATGACGGAGCCGAAAGCGCCGCGCTCCGCGAAAACGCCCATGTACACGTGAATCATGAACAAGCCGATGGTCAGCAGCGCCGCCGATGCATGGGTCAAGACCGCGATGTAACGCAGGTAGCGCCAGCTCCAGGGAATATACTCCGGGAGCCACATCACGATGCCGCTGAGCAGCAGGAGAATCATGCAGACGAAGAAGCCCCAGAACAGCGATTTTTGCCCGGCGTTGTAGCGACCCGCGGGCGGCATCTTGTCATCTTCGTTCTGGATGTAATGTCCCACGGAAGCAAACCAATCCTTGTCGGCCTGAGTGATGTTCATCTGCGAAGCCCACATGCGGTACATCTGCAACACGCCCACCGCGAAGATCAGGCCGATCCAGGGGTGCAACATGCGGGAAACCGGGGCTCCGCCAACCAGAATGGCCAACCAGAAAAGCCACGGCGACCAGAACGCGAGGCCGGTGAGCAGCAAGTAGATGTACGAGAAGCCGGCGACCCAGTGCCACAGGCGTTCGTGGAAGGCGTAGCGCAAAACATATCCGGGACGTACGTGTTGAGCTTGTCCGCTCACGGCTTTGCTCCTTCCCGGCTGTCAGGTTCTTCGTCGTGGGCTTTAGGGCCAACTTTCAGATAGTGCACGAAGAGGCCAACCAGGCCGCCGAGCATGGCGACGTTACCCAGCCACTTGAGCGGATTCTTCCAGAGTTTCACGGTCCAGGGAATGCTGGGATTGCTGGGCAGTCCGCCGTAGATTTCCGGCTTGGTGATGTCGTGCAAAACATAGATTACGCCGGTGCCGCCGACGCCTGGCGGATCGTACACGCCGGCATTCGGATAATTGGAATGTTCCTGCAATTGCTTCGCGCGGGAGTTGGCCAGCTGCAGCATGTCTTCCTTGGAGCCAAAGTGTAGGCAGCCAGTGGGGCAGGACTTGATGCAAGCGGGTTCGAGCCCCTCGCTAACGCGATCGGTGCACAGCGTGCATTTGTAAACGCGCTTGGTTTCCTTGTTGAATTTAGGAATGTTGAACGGGCAACCAGTGATGCAGTAGCCGCAGCCGATACATTTATCCTGCTGGAAATCGACGATGCCGTTGGTGTACTGAATGATGGCGCCATCGGACGGGCAAGCTTCGAGGCATCCGGGATCGGCGCAGTGCATGCACTGGTTCTTGCGCATGAGCCACATCAGCGAGCCGTCATCTTTTTCATGCTCGTTGAAGAGGATCAGGTTCCAGTAATTCCACCGGGTCTCCGGCATCGTTTGATAGGTATTGTCGAAGACGGTGTTGGAGAACGGCATGTCGTTCCACTCGACACAAGCCACTTCGCAAGCTTTGCAACCGATGCAGGTGGTGACGTCGATGAGCTTGGCGACGGTGTACTGACGCTGGGTGTCTTCACCGGGCACGCTTCCGGCGTGTCCGGAGATTTTTTGTACGCGTAAGGTAGCCTGGCTCATGGCGTTCCCCTAGACCTTTTCTACCTTCTCGACCTTAACCAGGAAGCCCTTGAATTCCGGGGTGTAAGCGTTGGGGTCAAAGACCGCAGGCGACAAAAGATTGACCAAGGTTCTAGCGTTCTTGCCTTCATCTTCGGCGATGCCGCGATAGCCTTGGTGAATGGGTATGCCGATCTGATAGACCTTCTTGCCATCGATCTGCATAGCCTTGATGCGCTTGGTGACCATGGCTTTAGCGATGTAGGAACCGCGCGCGCTGCTCACTTTAAGCGTTTCGCCGCCGCGAATGCCCATCTCGTTGGCCATTTCCGCGGAAACCTCGATGAACGGTTCGGGAATCAATTGCACGTTCATGGGATTGTTCTTGGTCCAATAGTGGTAGTGCTCGGTCAGGCGATAAGTGGTGCAAATCACGCTGTAATCTTTCGGCGCGCCGAACTTATCGTCCTTGGTCTTGAACTTTTTCACTACCGGGTTATGTAACTGTCCGGGGTGCAGCAAGTTGCTTTCGACCGGGCTTTCAATCGGCTCGTAATGAGTGGGGAAGGGGCCGTCCGCGAAAGCGCCGAGCGGGCCGAAGATTCTGCCGACACCCTCGGGGTTCATTATGAATGGGCCCATGTGGTCCGCGGGCTTGGAGTCGGCTTTGAAGTCGGGCACGTCGTTGCCAACCCATTTCTGCTGTGCTTCGTTCCACCAGACTTGCCGGCGTGAAGCATCCCAGGGCTTGCCGTCGAGGTCGCAGGAGGCGCGGTTATACAGCACGCGACGATTTGCGGGCCAAGACCAAGCCCAATTTTGATGAATACCCAAACCGGAGGGGTCGGACGGATCACGGCGCGCAGTCAGATTACCGGCTTCGGTGAAGGCGCCGCAGTAAATCCAGTTGCCGCAGGCGGTAGAACCGTCGTCTTTAAGCCAGGCAAAGCCCGGGAGTTGCTGCCCCGCTTTCAGCTGAACTTTAGTTGCGGGATCTTCCACATCGACGAAGGTCATACCGTTGATTTCCTTCAAGACTTCGGCGAGGGACGGACTTGTAGGCGTGGTATAGCCCCAAGTGAGCTTGAGGATGGGATCCGGGAACTTGCCCGGGTCTTTTTTGTAGAGATCGCGAACTTTCAAGAAAATCTGGGCGACGATGGCCTGATCGAGACGGCAATCACCGGGCATGGGCAATGCGGCGTTTTTCCACTGGAGCCAGCGGGCGGAATTGGTGAAGGTGCCGTCTTTTTCGGCGAAACCGGCGCACGGCAAGCGGTACACCGTGGTCTGGATTTTCTTCATTTCTTCCTGAGAAGTTCCCGGGGCCTTCCAGAACTCGCTGGTTTCGTCGGGATAGATTTCGCCGACAACGAGCCAATCCGCTTTCTTGAGAGCATCGATGTTCTTCTGGGAGTCCGGCCCGATGGCTACGCCATTCATACCGAAAGCGAGGACACCTTTGATGATGCCGTTGTACATGTTGTCCCAGAGTTGCACCCAAGAGTAATTGCGGTCCACTTTTGGCAGATAGTCGAAGGCCCATCCGTTCTGCTTAGTGGCGGCATCGCCGTACATGGCCTTGAGCCAACTGACGGCGAACTTGGAGGTATTGCTGTAGTAATTGAAGGAATCCCATTGCGCGGGCTTGGAAGGCGTCGGAGTTATGCGCTTTATCCAAGCCGCAAAGTCGATGTCCGCAGGGGTGGGAACTTTCAGGTAGCCCGGCAGGTTGTCAAAGATGCCGGCCATATCCGTGGCGCCCTGAATGTTGGAATGACCGCGCAGCGCGTTGACGCCGCCGCCGGCCCGGCCGACGTTGCCCAGGAGCAACTGCAGCATAGCGGCGGTGCGAATGATTTGTGTTCCAAAGCTGTGCTGGGTCCAGCCGACGGCGTAGATGATGGTCGCGACTTTCTTGGTGTCGCCATCTTTGCGGACGGAGGTAAACAGGTCGGCGATTTTGAGGAACTGCTCTTTGGGAATGCCAGTGACGCGCTCGACCATTTCCGGCGTGTAAGTGGAGTAGTGCTTGCGCAGCAGCTGGTAGACGCAATTGGGATTCTGCAAGGTGGGGTCGTGTTCGACCTTCTCGGGCAGGGGAGGCAGGGCTGGGGGCTGTCCGGGCTTGGGAGGCGGCGCCACGGCGCCAGCATAGTTCCAGGTGGCGCGGTCATAGGATTTCTTTTCGGTGTCGAAACCGGAGAATACCCCGTCGTTTTCGGGGAGCTTGAACTTGGGATCGACGATGAACGAAGCGTTGGTGTAATTGAGCAGGTAATCCTTGGCGATGCGATTGTTTTCGATGGCGTAGCGAATGATGCCGCCGAGGCAGGCAATGTCCGAGCCGGCGCGGATTTGCGCGAAGAGGTCAGCGACCGCGGCAGTGCGCGTAAAGCGCGGATCGACCACAATCATCTTGGCATTGCGGACGCGTTTGGCTTCGACGGCCCACTTGAAGCCGCAGGGATGGTTCTCCGCAGGGTTACCGCCCATGATCAACATCATGTCGGTATTTTTGATATCTACCCAACCGTTGGTCATTGCGCCCCGGCCGAACGTTGGTCCCAAACTTGAGACCGTGGGGCCGTGTCAAACTCTGGCCTGGTTTTCGAGATGCACGACCCCCAGGGCGCGCATCGATTTTACGACCAGGTAGTTGAATTCGTTGGTGTCGGTGCAGCCGCCGTGCCAGGCAATGGATTCGCAGCGGTTGACGGTATTGCCTTTGGCATCCTTCTCGATAAAGGAGTCGTCGCGGGTTTTCTTGATTTTGGCGGCGATCTCATTGAGAGCATCGTCCCACGAGATATCTTCCCAGTCGACGCCACCGGGGCGGCGGACCTGCGGCTTGAGGAGCCGGCGCTCGTTCATGATGTCCTGTTCGAGAGAAGCGCCCTTGGGGCACAGGGTGCCGCGATTGATCGGGTGATCGGGGTCGCCTTCGACGTGGACGACCTGAGGCGTGACGTTCTTGGCGCGGTCGCCGATGGTGTAGATGATGACGCCGCAACTTACGGAGCAGTACGGACAAGTGGAGCGGGTCTCGCTGGCCCGAGCGATCTTGAGCTGGCGCAACTCGGCGTAGGCCGGCTGCAAATCGAAGCCGAAAACGGCTGCTGCGGCGCCTCCGATTGCAGTAAATTTCAGGAAATCACGACGAGTAGCTTGCATGCTTCCTCGCTTTCCCCAACGACGAAGGAACCCCGCGCAGGGCTCGTTAATATCGCGATGGCAATACAAAGTCAAGTCAAAGACGTATCGGACTGTCCGTTATTCGGCTGGACGAATGATCGAAATTGCGGCGCTTTTTCATGTAGCTGAGGAGCAGACGAGCGCATCGAAGATTAATACCTCGGAGGACTTTATGAGCGACGCCACAGCGGCTCCCGCCGCGGGCCAGACGCTGCTGCAAAAGCTGATGTCCGGGCGCCCCCCGGTCGCGGAACTGATCGGCTTTGAAGTTCCGGAAGCGGCTGCCGGGCGCGCCGTCGTCACACTGCAGGCCGGCCCGCAACACGCCAATCCTATGGGAACGATGCACGGCGGAATCCTGTGCGATATCGCGGATGCCGCGATGGGGATTGCCTTTGCCAGCACACTCGGACCGGGCGAATCTTTCACAACCGTGGAACTCAAGATCAATTTTTTTCGGCCGGTGTGGCAAGCGGCGCTGCGTGCTGAGGGACGGGTGATCCAGCGCGGACGGACGATTGGCTACGTGGAATGCGACATTGCGGACAGCCAGGGAAAGTTGATTGCGAAATCCAACTCCACTTGCCTGGTGCTGCGCGGCGAACAGGCCGCTGGCCGGTAACCAGCGTTCGTTCGCCGATGCCTGCTTCAAAAAGTTCCGCGGCGAGGTACAATATTGCAAGTTTTCATAAGAGCGTGAAGCAGGTCCCGTAACCTTCTGCCCGCCATTCGCGTAGTGAAAAGTGTCGCGGCTCGCCGCGAAAAGCTTGTGAGGAATTATGGCCACGATGGCCAGTGCGTCTATCTCATCGAAGCCGGACCTCGGGTCGCTGCGTATCGGCGATACGCAGCGCAAGAGCAGCAAAACCGGGAAGAAGCTGGTGATTGCTGCCTTGCCGCTGCTGTTGCTGGGGGCGGTGGGGTTCGCGGGATTCGCGCTACGCAGCCGCAAAGCGGTCGTGGAAGTGGCAACGGCGACGAAGCCGGATATCGGAGGCGTGACCACGGCTCTGAACGCCAGCGGATACGTGACACCGCGGCGGCGCGCGACCATCGCGGCGAAAATCACAGGGCGGGTTACCAGCGTGCATTTTGACGAAGGCACGCGCGTAGCCGAGGGCCAACTCTTAGCCACACTCGACGATTCCGATGTGCAACGCGCACTGGCTTCCGCGAAGGCGGACCGCGACTCCGCAAGGGCGGCCATCGCGGATTTCGAGGTGCAACTGCGCAACGCCAACATTCAACTGAAGCGCGCCCGGGATTTGCAGGCGGCGGGCGTGCAGACGCAGGAAGCGCTGGACAATGCGAGCACGGCGGCGGACAGCCTGAAAGCGAAAATCGATCTCTCGAAACAGCAGGTGGCAGCGTCCGAAGCGCGCATCGGCGAAGCGCAGCAGAATGTCGACAACTGCACGATTCGGGCGCCGTTCGCGGGCATCGTGGTGTCGAAGGATGCGCAAGTGGGCGAGATGGTGTCTCCAATTTCGGCGGGCGGCGGATTTACGCGTACCGGGATCGCGACCATCGTGGATATGAATTCGAACGAAGTGGAAGTGGATGTCAATGAGTCTTATATCGCGCGCGTGAAGGCGGGGCAGAAATGGAATGCGACCCTGGATGCATATCCGGATGCACCGTATGACGCCAAGGTGCGCACGGTGATCCCGACGGCGGACCGGCAGAAAGCCACGGTGAAAGTGCGCGTAACGTTCGACAAGCTGGACAGCAAAATTTTGCCGGATATGGGAGTGAAGGTGGCGTTTCTGGAAGAGGAAGCGCCGGCAGTTGCCAAAGGGAAAGAATTAGGACCGGAGGCGGTAGCATTCATTCCGAAGAGCGCAGTGCGATCGGATGCGAACACTTCTTATGTGTTTCTAGCGCATGGCGGAAAAGTAGAACGGCGAGCGGTGAAGCTGGGCAACGACCGAGGCACCGACGTGGCGGTGCTGGCGGGAGTAGCGCCGGGCGATTCGCTGGTGGTCAAGGGTTTGGAGAATTTGCGGGATGGGCAGGAAATCGAGACAGCTCATCCGTAGGAGACGGAGATGATCCGAGTGGACGGGCGATCGGACTCAGCGAGTCTGATCAAAGTGCGCGGTTTGAACAAGACCTATCGGCGCGGCGGCGAAACGATCCAGGTGCTGCAAGGGCTGAACCTGGACGTGGATAAGGGCGACTTCGTGGCGTTCATGGGCCCGAGCGGATCCGGCAAGACGACGCTGCTGAATCTGCTGGGCGGGCTGGATGTGCCGTCGGCGGGAAGCATCACCGTGGACGGCGATGAAATCACGCACATGTCCGCGGGCAAGCTGACGGAATGGCGGGCGCGCCACGTTGGCTTCATCTTTCAGATGTACAACCTGATTCCGGTGCTGACGGCATTCCAGAATGTGGAGTTGCCTCTGCTGCTGACCAAGCTTTCGAAGGCAGAGCGGCGCAAGCATGTGGAGACGGCTTTGGCTGTCGTGGGCCTCTCCGATCGGATGAATCACTTCCCGCGGCAGCTTTCCGGCGGACAGGAGCAGCGCGTGACGATTGCCCGCGCCATCGTTTCCGATCCGACTTTCTTGCTCTGCGACGAACCCACGGGCGACCTGGACCGCAAGAGCGCGGATGAAGTGATGGCGCTGATCGAGGAGTTGGTGGGCAAATACAAGAAGACTGTGCTGATGGTGACGCACGATCCGGTCGTGGCGTCGCGCGCGCACACGACGCTGCACCTCGAGAAAGGTGTTCTGGTCGAGGGAGCACGCTCGCAACAGGCCATACTTGCGGGAGGTGCCGCATGAAATTCTCACGGCTGATCTTTGCCAACCTTTTTCGCAAGAAGATCCGTCTCTTGCTGACCATCGGATCCTTCGCCATCGCATTGTTTTTGTTTACGTTTCTCGCGGTGGTGCGGAGCGCGTTCAGCCGCGGCACGGACCTTGCTGGCGCGGACCGTCTGGTGGTGATCAACCGGGTCGGCCTGATCAATACCATGCCGCTCGCGTATGGCGACAAAATTCGGCAGATCCACGGCGTCAAGTTCGTGACGCACAACAACTGGTTCGGCGGCGTTTACCAGGACGAGAAAAACTTTTTCCCGCAATTTGTGATTGACCCGGAGAATCAGCGCCAGGTGATGACCGAAATGCGCGTTCCCGACGATCAATGGAAAAATTTTGCAAGCGATCGTCAGGGCGCCATTGCCGGGCGCAATCTCGCCAAGCGGTTTCACTGGAAGGTGGGTGATCGAATTCCATTGCAGAACGCGCTCTACGGTCCGACCAAAACCTGGGAATTCAATCTCGACGGGATTTATACGAATGATAAAGAAGGCGGTGACGAAAGCCAGTTCTGGCTGCAGTGGAACTATTTCTATGAGAATGTTCCGACCGTCATCAAGGGCCAAGCCGGCTGGTGGGTGCTGAAGTTGGATTCGCCCGATGACGCGGTGCGCGTGGGTAGAACCATCGACAGCAACTTTGCCAATTCATCGTATGAAACAAAAACGGAAACGGAATCCGCCTTTCAGGCCAGCTTCGCCAAGCAACTGGGGAATATTCAGTTGTTGATCACCACAATCGGCAGCGTGGTGTTCTTCACTTTGTTGCTGGTCACCGGAAACACCATGGCGATATCCATACGCGAACGCACCGGCGAACTGGCGGTGCTGAAGGCCATCGGCTTCTCCGGCCGTTTTGTGCTGTTCTTCGTGCTGGCGGAATCGCTGGTCATCGCGTTGATCGGCGGACTGATAGGCCTCGGACTCGCGATCCTGGCGATTCCTGTGGTCGGCGCCAATTTGAACGGCCTGCTGCCGCCGTTGTTGCTGTCGGCGACAGCATTGGGGATGGGCGTCGTATTGGCCGTGTTCGTAGGCGTCGCCAGTGGCCTTTTGCCCGGAATTGGTGCCATGCGGCTGCGGGTGGTGGACGCGTTGAGGAGGGTCTGACGTGGCCATTCCGCTGATCTATAACTTTCGCAGCGTCAAGTCTCGGTGGGCGTCAGCCATCGTAGCTGTCGTGGGCATAGGAGGAACGGTCGGCGTGTTCGTGGCGATGTTGTCCCTCGCGCGCGGGTTCAAGGCCACCCTTGTGTCGTCGGGGTCTCCAGACAACGCCATCATCATGCGCGCTGGAGCAACTTCGGAAATGACCGGCGGCGTTACGATCGACACGCTGAAGGTGATTCAAGACGAGCCGGGAATTGCGCGCTCCGCCGACGGCCCCTTGGTCACGGCTGAGGTCGTTCTGGTGGCGCCCATTCCCCTTATTTCCACCGGCACCGACGCCAACGTTGAAGTTCGCGGAGTCTCCAAAAATGTCCTGGAGATTCGGAAGAACATCAAGATCGCTGAAGGCAGAATGTTTACACCGGGTCTCGCCGAAATTGTCGTCGGAAAAAATGCGACCGCGTCGTACGCAGGACTGACGCTCGGTAACACGATTAGCCTCGGAAGCGTGCGCTGGAAAATTGTCGGCATTTTTGACGCGGGCGGCAGTGCGTTTGACTCCGATGTCTGGGGTGACGCACACCTGATCGGCCCGGCGTTTAACCGGCCGGACATTTACTTTCAGTCGATCACCGCTCATCTTACGTCGCCGGCGGCGTTCCAGCAGTTGAAGGATGCGGCGACCACCGACCCTCGCCTGAATGTCGACGTGACGCGCGAAATTGACTATTACTCCAAACAATCCAGCCGTCTGACCACGTTGATTACCGTTCTTGGCGGATTGGTCGCGGCGGTTATGGCGATCGGAGCGGTGTTCGGCGCCTTGAACACGATGTACTCAGCAGTTGCCGAACGAGGACGCGAAATTGCCACCATGCGTGCGCTGGGATTCGGCGGGCCGTCGGTGGTGTTCTCGTTCGTTGTGGAGGCCCTATTTATCGCTTTTGTCGGCGGCTTGGTGGGTTGCGTGGCAGTGCTTCCGCTAAACGGACTTACGACCGGAGCGATGAATCTACAGACGTTTTCGCACGTAGCCTTCGCGTTTAGAATTTCACCGGAGCTGCTCGTGAAAGGCATCGTATTCGCGCTGAGCATGGGACTCGTAGGCGGTTTCTTGCCGGCCTTGCGCGCGGCGAGAATGCCGGTGGCAACTGCTCTGCGCGAGCTGTAACAGCAGCGAACCGGGAGCGCCCAACGTCTTCAGCGGGCGACCGCCCAGGCCAGCCCGTCGACGTCTTTCCCCGCTGCGATGTGCTTCGTCACTTGCAGCGTTTTCAAGTCGATCACCGCCACGCTCTGATCGTCGCTCGCGGCCACGTAGGCCCGTGCGCCGCCCGGTTCCATTAGAATCCCCAGCGGCACACGCCCCACCTTGATCCTCGTCCGCTCTTTGCGCGAAGCCGCATCCACAACGACGACTTCATCGCTGCCGGCATCGGAAACCAGCGCGAGAGTACCGTCGAGGGTGAACTTCAGGCGATTCGAATGCTTGGTCTTGAGGTCCAGCGTTTGCACCACCTTGTGCGTGGCCGTGTCGATGATCGAAACTGTTCCGTCGCTGGAATTGGCCGCCCATACTTCCTTGCCGTCCGGCGAAATGTCGATACCCTCGGGCCCTTTGCCGACGGCGATCAGCGTTTCCTTGAATCCGTTGTTATCGGAGGTCCGGTCAATCGCCGTGACGCTGTCCGATCCGATGTTGGCGGTAAAAATCTGGCGCAGATCTTTGCTGGCCACCAGCATGTGCGTGTAGTCCTGCCCGGTGCCCATCATCCAGTCGACGCGATCCGCAGTCGGATCGTATCGTGCGATCAGCTTGTTCAACTCCGCCGTGAAATACACTTTGTCGTCCGCGAAAATAATTCCGTGTGGACGTCGCAGCGCGCCCAGCGTCACGCGCCGCGTTTCTTTCCGTGCTGCCACATCAATCATCGAAAGCGTTGTGCCCCCTTCGCGTTCGCCGTAATTCGTCACGAACGCGAACTTCCCGTCGTTCGAAGCCACAATTTCGTGCGGGCCAACACCGGTTGCAACCGTGCCCAAAACCTTCCCGCTCGCCGGGTCGACAATTGCCAGCGCATTGTCGCCTTTATTCAGCACCAGCAACGCGGCGCCCGGTGCCTGCGCAAGCGTCGCCTGCGAAATCACTCCCGCGGCGAAAATGCAGCCAATCATCAACACCAATCGCAGTTTCGTAATCACAATCCCTCATTTCATCCCAGAAAATGTTGCGGGAAAATTCGTCTACGCCGACGCACTACTAGACGCGGGCACATCCGTATCCGTTAGCGCGTCAGTGGCGATGGCGCGGTATCGCACGATCAGCATGGTCAAATCGTCCGCTTGCCGTGCGCCGCGTGTGAACGTTTCCACTGATTCCAGCACCGATTTCTTCAAAGACTCCAGTGGGCAATCCCCAGTCGTTCCAGTCAGCACTTCCCGCAATCTCGTCATGCCATAGAATTCGTCGTCCGGATCCATCGCCTCGGTCACGCCGTCGCTATACATCACCAGGGTATCGCCCGGCTCGAGCCGTAGCTTCGCAGTGGTGTACTCCGCCTCGGGAACGAGTCCCACCGGATACGATCCTTCCTTAAACGCATCGAGAGCTTCGCCGCGGCGCACCAGAAAAGGCGAAGGATGCCCGGCATTGATGAAATCCAAATTGCCGTCTTTATCCAGAATGCCGAAGAACATGGTGGCGTACCGCCCAATCTCCGAATGGTCACAGAGGTAGCGGTTCACATGGTCGAAGACTTTTCCCGGCTCGGTGCCCAGCGTCATCGCCGAAAGCAGTCCTTGCAACATCGTGGTCAGCAGCGCCGCGCCTAATCCTTTGCCGGAAACGTCCGCCAACACAAACGCGGTGCGATCGCCCTCGAGTTGAAAGACGTCAAAATAGTCCCCGCCCACGGACAAGCTTGGGAAATTGCAGCCATTGACCGCCATGTAAGCCGAGTCGCGTACGTTGCGCGGCAAAAGCGCTTGCTGAATATCCCGCGCGATATTGATTTCCTGCTCGAGCCGCTGCCGTTCGCGCTCGCGCTCCACCAAGCGGGCGTTGTCCAGCGTGTTCGCCGCTTCAATCGCCAGCGCATCCAGAATTTGCCGGTCCAATTTTGAAAACGCCGCCGTCCGCCGCGAGTCCAGATACAAAACGCCCAGCAGCAATCCGCGCTTCATGTCCGCCATGGACTCCTGGGTCATCGCGCGATGCACCGCAAACAGCGGAATCACCACCACCGCGCGCAGCCGCTGCGCCACAATGCTCTGCGCCGCTTGCAAATCCATATCCGCTTGCGCCAAATCCTCCGTGATCACCGGCGATTGCTGCCGCAGCGCCAGTTGAATCGCGGTTTGGCTGGGCGCCAGGCTTTCGGGAGGCAAACGCGATCCTCCGTTGCGCCGCGCCAACCGAACTTTCAGCGCAGCTTCAGAGTCCGCTTCGAGAAGCACGCCGCGGTCCGCGTCGGTAACGGAGATCGCATACGTCAGCATCTCGCCAAGCACCGATTCCAGCGGCAGTTGCGAGTGCAGCGTGGTAATCGCAGCCAGGAGTTCGTTCAACTTACGCAGTCCGCCGCCCATCGGCTCGGAGCTGGTGATGTGCTCGAAGCGAGTAAGCAGTTGCGGTACCGAATCGCCTGCGCCACTCGACGACCGGAACACCACTTCGTATGAATCATCCAGCCCAAACGTGATCGTGTCGCCGTCCTGTAACTCGCGGCTCTCGATTTTCTCGTTGTTTACAAAAACGCCGCGCCGTTGCCCGCGGTCTTCCACATAAAACTTGTTTGCTTCGATCACAATGGCCGCGCAATTACGCGAAATGCGCCGGTCGGAAAGCTGCAAGTGATTGCCCGTTTCCGCGCCACGTCCGATCAGGAAAGGAGTCTGCGTGACCCGCGCGTACCGCCGCGCGCCATCCGGCGAGATGATTTCCAGTACCGCTTCGCCTGCAAGAGGGATGCCGATCTCAGTCATGCCATTTCCAAAGGCTGGATTGTAGCACCGCTCGCCCGGACATGGCTTTCTTACAGCTATTCGTAGCGCAACGCCACCACCGGGCTTACCCGCGTCGCTCGCCGCGCCGGAATCCAGCACGCCACCAGGCCGATCGCCAGCAGCAGCAGCGGAACCACTGTCAGAGTCAGCGGATCGCGCGGCGAAATGCCGGTCAACTCGCTGGCGATCAAGCGGGACACCGCCACACTGGCCAACAGCCCGATTACGATGCCCATTACCACCAACTTCAGTCCCGCGCGGATCACCAGCTTTTGCACGTCACCACCCGCCGCGCCTAGCGCCATGCGGATGCCGATCTCATGCGTGCGCCGTGCGGTGGTGTAGGCGATCACGCTGTAGACGCCGACGCTCACGAGAATCAAGCCCAATGTCGCAAACACGGTAATCAGCACGAACCCAAACCGCGGGGTAGCGTACGAAAACGAGTTAATGTAGCCCTCAAGTGACCCTGTTAAGGTCAGCGCCACTCCCTTGTCGGTGTTCCAGATTTCCCGCTGCACCGCGGGTAGCATCGCCAGCGGCTCCCCAGCCGTTCGAATCAGCACGCCTCGTCCTGCCGATGCGGTCACGTCGTAAGGGATCCAAACTTCCGGTTGAATAGGCTCTTGCAACCCCTGGTTCTTCACGTCTGCGACCACGCCGATGACTTCAAACCACGGATCCTTCACCGGATCAGGAAACTTTTCGAGTCGGTTGAGCCGTATCCGCTGGCCCATCGGATTCTCTTTCCCGAAGTACTTGTTCTGGAAGGTCTGATTCACCACGGCTAGTCTGCTGGCCCGATCGACCTCCGCCTCGGTAAACAGGCGTCCCTGCGTCAGTTGGATGTGCAGCACAGCGAAGTATCCTTCGCTGCAGAGCTGGAACAGCGCTTTCCAGTTCTCCGCGTGCGGCTTCCCGCTGATTTCGAGCTCCGTGGGAATCCCGCCGTACGGTGGAAGTGTGCTGGTCTCAGTCGCGTCCACGATTCCTGGGAGCGTTTTCAATCGCGCCAACAGTGGCCGGAAGAACCCGGTCATTTGCGCAATGGTCTTGTAGCGGTCTTGAGGCAATGGCAGTCTGGCCGTCAACACATGGTCGGGGCGGAGGCCGAGGTGGACTTGATGCAGGGCCACGAAGCTGCGCATCAAAAGCCCCGCTGCGACCAATAGCGTCAGCGACAGCGCTACTTCGCCGACTACCACGATGCTTCTCAGCCGGCTGCTTCCCCGCCCTCCGGTATCCGTTCCCTTGCCGCTGTCGCGCAGCGAGTCGTTCAGATCGCGCCGTGTGGCCTGCAGCGCCGGCGCCAGTCCAAAAATGACCGCTGTCAAAGCCGCAACGAGCAGCGCGAAGAGCAGGACCGGGCCGTTCATGCGAATCACCGCCTCGGCGGGAATAATGTCCGGAGGTGTGACGGCGATCAGCCCTTTCAGCAGCGACCAGGCCAGCAACGTGCCAAACGCGGCGCCGCCGAGCGCCAGCACCATGCTTTCGACAAGCAACTGCCGCGCCAGCCTCCAGCGGCCGGCTCCCAGCGCCGCGCGAATTCCGAACTCCTTTTGCCGGGTCGTGGCACGAGCCATCAGCAGGTTCGCCACGTTGCCGCATCCGATGAGTAGGAGCAACCCGACCGCCGCCATCACGATGAACAGCGTCGAGCGAAACTGTCCCACCACCTGGTCGGCCAGCGTTTCGACTTTCACCTGGAAATGCTTGGGATATTCATCCGGATATTGCCTGGCCAGGTTCCTTGCAATCACGTCGAAATCTGCTTCTGCTTGGGCGATGGTCGCGCCGCGCTTCAAATGACCGAGCAGATACCAATGCTTCCGGAACTCGTGGGCGTCTCCCGGCTCGTCTGCATTGCCCGGCGTCTGCGGTATCCACAAATCGGAGTTGCCCCAGCCAAAGCGAGGCGGCATGATGCCCACTAGCGTTCGCGCCACGCCATTTAGAACAAAGGTCTGCCCGATGAGGTTGGGATCGCCGTTAAAGTGCGCCTTCCACGTTCTGTAGCGCAAGACAAATGTCGGTGGCGCCCCCGGCAAATAGTCGGTGGATGCCAGCACACGGCCCAACAGCGCCGGCATACCGAAAAACTCAAACGTGCCCGGAGAGATGATCCCGCCCTGGTATTGCTCCGTTCCTTCCCCACGCCCGTACAGGACATCTGTGCTGTCATTGGCAATCGCGCGGTCAAAAACGTGGTTCTGTGCCATGTAGGCCAGTAATTCGGGTCCGGTGAAGGCTCCCTTATATCCGCCTCTGCCTTGCTCGGTGTCGTGAATCTCGAGCCCCACGTATCGTCCAGCGTCCTGGTAAGGGAACGGTTCGAGCAGCACGTTGTCGATCACGCTGAAAATAGCGGTGGAGGCGCCGATTCCCAAAGCCAGGGTAAGCATCGCCACCGCCGCGAAGCCGCGGCTGTTCCACAGCGAGCGTCCGGCCAGACGCACATCCAGCAGGATCCCGTGGATCCTGGTGTCCCAACCGGTGCTGGTTTCGTTGACAGAAGTTTCGCTGGGCATGGGGCCTCCCACAGTCATCCTGCTTCTAGGGTTAGACGAAGCGGTTAGAACTTCGGAGAGCCGACCGGGTTGCTCGCAGCTGCTGGGCTTTGCCGGTTCGACTCGCCGGAGAGCTTGACGGGTCTCATTCTGTGATAGCGTGTTGTCTGATTGTGGCTGCTCGGTTCCAACCGGCATTCCCTCCAGGATGAGGTACGCATGAAACGTTCCTTTGTTCCCCGCCAGGTCTTCGTGCTTATGGCCCTGGCACTGCTCGGTTTTGCGACGGGCATGTCCCATGCAGCCGAAAAGCACCCATTCGGAGTTGCCGACTGGCAGGCCCTCCGTCGCGCGCGCGCCATCTCTGTCTCTCCGGACGGCAAAACCATTCTGTACAACGTTTCCTACGATGGCGACAAGGGTCCGGCCAAAAACGAATTTCACTTGATCAACGCCTCGGGAGAGAACCACCGCAAGCTGGAACTGCCGGAGAGTTTCGAACCCGCTGGATTTACCAAAGACGGCGCGGCGCTCTTTGGCTCCTACGAAGTCGAGAAAAAGGCTCAGTTGGCCATCGTTCCGCTCGCTTCCGGCAAGCCCACGCAAATTCTGGCCCTGCCCAACGGCCTTCGCGGCACCATCATTTCGCCCGATGGAACTCGATTCGCCATCGTTGCCGACCCGCGCGACAAGGATGCTCTCGCGGAAGTTCGCCATGTCATCGAAAACGATGTTTCGAGCGTGTACGTGGTCGGAGTCAATGGCGGCGAAGGCGCCTGGTGGTGCCCAGATCTGAAATCCGTCACCGAAGCTGCTTGGTCGCCCGACGGTTCGCAACTCGCCGTCGTCACGCAGTCACCGAAAATCGGCAATCACGATTTTCACTCGACCATCAGCGTGTGCGGTTCCTCTGGCGCGCATCGTGTTGCGGAAATCCCTAATTCCACCGCCGGCATTGCCTGGGCCGATGGCGGTAAGACTCTCGCTTTCGCCGGCACTACCACCAGCGTTTTGACTCCCGATCATTTGTGGACCGTTCCGGTGGCCGGCGGTGCTCCCGTCGATCGTACGCCGGAGCTCGAAGGCTCTATCGTCAGCGTCGCCAACGATCCGCACGGAACCGTCTGGGCCGAAATGCACAAGGGCACCATCATCGAAACGTACGCCTTCCGCGATGGCAAAGTGGAACCGGCGTATCGCTGGTCTGTCGGGAGCATCGGCGGCGGCCCGGTACGCTCGCCGTTTGCTTCTTCGACTGATGTGCTGGCCTTCACCGTGGGAGATCCGAGTCACGCCGCAAACGTCGCCGTCGCGCAGCAACGCGAACTCAAGGGCATCACCCACGAAGGGGATGGCACTCTCTCGAATGCCAGCCTCGGCGAAGTCCGCATCGTGAAGTGGACGGCAAAAGATGGCGCCAAACTCGAAGGCATTCTCACGCTTCCTGCCAACTACGAATCCGGTAAGAAATACCCGTTCCTCGTTCTCCCTCACGGCGGTCCAGAAGCCAACGACACCTTCGACCTCGACGTTTTTTCGCGGCTGATTGCGGGCATGGGCTACGTCGTGTTGCAGCCGCAATATCGCGGCTCCACTGGCTACGGCTCCGATTTTCTCGACGCCATCTACCAGCACTTTGGCGATCGCGCTTACTCCGACGTAGACAGCGCCACCGATTTTGCCGTTGCGCAAGGCTGGGCCGATCCCAATCGCTTGGCGATCTTCGGTTGGAGCGCCGGCGGCTTCATGACCTCCTGGACGGTCACGCAAACGCATCGCTACAAAGCCGCCATCGAAGGCGCCGGCATCACGGACTGGATGAGTTTCATTCCCACCAGCGACATCGCCCAAGTGGATTACGACATGCGCTTACAGGAAAAGGGCCCGGCGCCATTTCTGCAATTCTCCGCGGTCATGTACGCGGACAAAGTCACCACGCCGCTCCTGATCCTGCACGGCGAAGCGGATCTGCGCGTTCCCACATTCCAGGGCCGCGAATATTTCGTGCTGCTTGCCGAACGCGGAAAAACCGTGCGCATGGTCACGTATCCTGGCTCGCCGCACTTCCCGCGCCTGGCCGAACAGCGCCGCGACATCTTCGTAGAAATTCAGAACTGGCTAACGCGCTACAACCCATAATCAATATCCAGCCGCAGCGAATAAAACGAGAAGGCTTGGCTGGGCGCCGAATAGCACCGCAGCCTGACCACTCGGCCAGTTAGCTCCACTTCGTGTACCCGATAACCTGTAGCAACCAAGCGCCTCGCCATGTGTTCCTAATTAGAGGAAGCCATTAGCACGGGCTTCAGGCTGTGCCCACCGAAACCGTGGCATGGCTGGCCGTATATTTCTGATATCCAAGGAGTTAGAGCACTTTGATCCTGCACCCACTAGGCGCCGCCAAAGCTCGCGGAAGCCTCCGCTTTCTGAGTGGATTGGCGCTCCTGCTGGTGTGCCTGCTCCCGCCGGCCCGCGCAGACATAGCCGTCCTGCTAGAAGAACCCTACAGTCTCGACGGCACCGTCGCCGGTACCGGCCACTCCGCCGTCTACCTCTCCCGAATCTGCGCCAGTTCGCCAACCACCCTTCGCCGGTGCAATCCTGGCGAAGAAGGCGTCGTCATCAGTCGCTACCACGCGCTCGGCACAAACGATTGGTTCGCCATTCCGCTCACCGCCTATCTTTTCGCCGTGGAAAAGCCGCAAGACATTCCACTGTTCGCCGATGCCAAAATCGTCGCCGCACTCCGCGACCGCTATCGCCGCCGTCATCTCGAATCCATCGCGCCCGACCTCCACGACGGCGAAACACCCGCCGGCAATTGGTACGAACTCGTCGGCTCGGCCTACGATCGCACTCTATACTCCTTTCGGCTCGAAACTTCCGCGGCGCAGGACGATGCTTTCATCGCGTACTTCAATTCGCGCTCCAACGAAGCCGCCTATAAGTTCGTCACGCGCAACTGCGCTGACTTCGTTCGTGAAGTCGTGAATTTCTATTATCCGAAAGCCATCGGCCGCAATTGGATCTCCGATCTTGCCGTCTCCACGCCAAAACACGCCGCAAAGTCTTTCGTTAAATACGCCCACAAGCATTCCGATTTGCAGTTTTCCGCGCTGGTCATTCCGCAAGTTCCCGGAACGATTAAGCGCAGCACCCCGATTCACGGCGTTGCCGATACCATTTTCAAAGCCAAGAAGTACGAAATTCCGCTTCTCGTCTTTACCCCGTTCGTCGGTGCTGGCGTAGCGGCCGCGTATTACACCGGAGGCCGTTTCAACCCGGCGCGCGACGCTGAACTGCTCGATCCCATGGGCGGAATCGAACCTCCGGTTACCTCCGCGGAGCGCAAATCGTATCTGCAAGGTCTCGATGAACTGCTTCGCTCGAACGCGGCCTCCGCAGCCGCGAGCGATTCGGCGCTCGCAGCCTGGCGCGAATTTGTTGCGCACGCAGAGCTGGCTATGGACCGCGACGGTCGTCCGGTGATGCGCGTCTATTCGCAAAACGGTCCGCTTGAGGTGGGAATTTCCCGCGGCAATCTGGCGAGTTCCGGAATCGCCGGCGACCTCACTCGCGAAATGCTCGTCGCCCGCCTGCGCCAGGAACTTCGCAGCGGCGGCGCCCCTAAAGTTTCTAACGCGCTCGTACGCAGCGACTTGCAGTTGCTCCAAAGACTCTCCGCTCGCGCGCAGTCGCAAATAGCGTCCACTTCACCTGCTTCTGCGCAACCCGCCGGCATTCGCTAGCGAATGCCGTTCTTCCTGGTTATTTCTTGCTTGAATTTTTGCGAGATGATCTTAGTGGTGCGCGGCGGCTTGGCGGCGCGTTACGTATTCGGCGATGTACGCGTCGAAGAGGCTGTCAAGCCGTTTAGCCACCGGACCGACCGGTATTTGGCGCCCGGCGATTTCCCCTACGCTGATTAAGTTGCGGTTCGTCGAGGAAATGAAGACTTCGTCGGCCGAGTATAGGTCTTCGGGCCGCATTGTTTGCTCTGCGATAGAGACCCCGGCTTCCGGCGCGATTTCAAACAAAATCCCGCGTGTGACGCCTTCCAGACAGCCGGAGTTCAGTGGCGGCGTAAGAATCTTTCCGTTTTTCACCGCAAAAATATTGGCGGCGGTGCATTCGGCCACTTCTCCGCGCTCATTGAGCAGCACCACTTCGTCAAGCCCTTGCTTCTGCGCTTCAGCCACGGCCCACACATTTTGTAACCAGGAAATCGATTTGACGCCGGAAAGCGGCGAGGCCGCGTGCCGTCCTTGTTCGCGCAGCCCAAGCCGCAGCGGCTCGCGATATTGCGGCAGCGACGCGGAGTAGATGATCAGATCGACTTGCGGCATCTGCTCCTCGCTGTGCCAGAACCCGTACGTGTTGTAGACGAGATAGATGCGCGCGCACCCTTGCGTCACCTCGTTCGCGCGAATCACTTCGTGCAGATTGACGCGCACTTTCGCCGCGGTATACGGCAGCGGCAGGCGAATCGTCGCCGCATCCTTCTCCAATCGCCGCCAGTGCCGTTCGTAAGCAAACGCCTCGCCGCGAGCGATTCGCAGCGTGGTAAAAAGTCCCCAGCCGCTGATCAGGCCCGCCTGTCCCGGCGACAACCGTACTTTTTCAACGGGGAGAAGCTGCTCGTTGTGAAAAACATGACGATGGATCACTGGGTGTGCCGTCCAAGGCTGAGATGTTCGACACTACGATTGTACGGGAACCGGACGGCGGCTGGAATAGTCACGCGCTTGATACAATACTACCCACGGAGCCTTCGCCCGCATGACCACTCAGACCATCGCCGTCGAACGTGTGAAGCACAGCCGCGTCTCCGAAATTGACTTCGGCAATCTGCCGTTCGGAACCATCTTTGCCGACCACATGCTCACCGCCAGCTACTCCAACGGCAAATGGGCCGATCCGCGGATCGTCCCCTACGCCCCCATCACCATTTCCCCCGCCGCCAGCGCTCTGCACTACGGCCAAAGCATCTTCGAAGGTTTCAAAGCCTTTCGCCAACAGGACGGTGGCGTCGCTCTCTTCCGCGTCGCGGACAATCTCGCCCGCATGCAGCGCTCCGCCCAGCGCCTGGCCATGCCGCCGCTCAACGCGCCCGCCTTTCTTGACGGCATCGTCGAGCTCGTTCGCCAGGACCGCGACTGGGTCCCCAAGACCGCTGGCAGCTCGCTCTACGTTCGCCCGCTCTATTTCGCCACGGAAGAAACTCTGCTCGTCCGCCCCGCCACCAGCTACCGCTTTGTGGTCATGACCTGCCCCGTCGGCCCGTACTTCAGCCACCCGCTGCGCCTGATCGCCGAAGAAACTTACGTCCGGGCCTTCCCCGGCGGCACCGGCTCCACCAAAGCCGCGGGAAACTACGCCGGCAGCCTGTTAGCCGCTCGTGACGCCCAGGAAAAAGGCTTTCACAGCGTCCTCTGGCTCGACGGCCCCACACGCACCTTCGTCGAAGAAAGCGGCCTGATGAACATCCTCTTCATCATCGACGGTACAGCCGTCACTCCTCCGCTGGCCGGCACTATCCTTCCCGGCGTCACCCGCGACTCCGTCCTAACCCTCTTCCGCGAAATGCACATTCCAGTAGCCGAGCGCCCCATCTCCATGGATGAACTCCTAGCCGCCCACAAATCCGGCCAACTCACCGAAGCCTTCGCCGTAGGCACCGCCGCCACCGTAGCCCCAGTAGAACTAATCCGCTACCGCACCCACGACCTCACCTTGCCTATCGATCCCGTAAGCTCCGTCGCCACCAAAGTCCGCACCCGCCTGGAATCCCTCCGCACCGGCCACTCCCCCGACCCCCACAACTGGCTCCTCCCCCTCTAACAGCCTGCTGAAAGAGGCGGTAGCGCAGGCACTCCTGCCTGTGCGCCTTATGAAACGGCAAATCCTTTCAACGAGCATATGCCGAATCCAAAGCCAAAGATTGCCCGGGCTTTCTTTGCACCTTGCCAGACCAGCGATCTTCATCCAGGAGCAATCTCGACTATCTGTACACAAATGTGCACACTATTGTGTACGGATAAAGGAACCATGACCGCCATCAAAGTAGGAGTACGCGAATTCCGCGAACGCATCGCCAGTTTCCTGGAATCAGATACTCCTGTAGCCGTCACCCGCCACGGCCAAACCGTTGGCATCTACATCCCAACCCGCCGCAAGCGCCCCAAAACTGCCGAAGTCGCCGACCTCAAAGCCGCCGCAGACCGCCTAGCAAAAGCGCCGATACCGACGAAGAAGAAATCGTCGCTGAGTTCAAGCAACTGCGCCGCCACAACAAAAAACCGTAGCCGCACACGTGATCGTTTTGGATCCCAACATTCTAGTTCGCGCAGTGCTCGACCGACGGGTCAGGTCGATTCAATTCCAATGAGAAGCAATCTGGATCTTTGCTGCTGAAACCGCGAGCACGGTTGTCATTTCGTTTAGTACAGATAGAATATTGTCATGCACTGGCTCTCCCAGAACTACCAGTGGCTCTTTGACGGCGTTGGCGCCGCTATGCTTCTCTTCCTTCTTAGTCTTGGCGTCCGTCGCTGGAGGGAGAAAGCTGCTGCTCTATCTGGGGAGGCTACATCCAAAGAAGAACTTGGTGAATCTGATTCGCGCGTGGAAAGACGTTCTGAACTCTCATCCATCGACCCTCAACTCTTGGATGCTCGCCATCGCGGGCTGGGATCAGGCAGGACACGAAGCGCAGCTCAGAAAACTGACTACTGACCTGCGACTTCTGACCTCTGTTATCTTTCTCGGTCCCCGATTCGGGGCGGCCAGGGATGCGTGTTATCGCGCGTGCGACGCATTTGTGTTGCCTTCGCTTAGCGAAGGGCTGCCGATGACAGTGCTGGAAGCCTGGGCTTATGCAAAACCGGTGCTGATGACGCCCGAATGCAATCTGCCAGAAGGCTTCGTTGCGTGGGCGGCGTTACAAATTGGCACGACCTCGAAGGAAATTGCCGCAGGCCTAAAACAACTAATTGAAATGAGTGATGACGATCGAAAAGCGATGGGCGCCAGCGGTCGGGCTCTGGTAGCGGAAACGTTCTCATGGCCACGAATTGGCGAACAGATGCGCTGGGTTTATGAGTGGGTACTGGGCGGCGGCACAGCACCGGAGACGATCAGGCTATGAGAGAGGGAGCTAGAAGGTAGTAATTTGAAAGATCAGGCATGCTGGACATCCAACAAAACCGTCGCACCAGGAAATATTCGTTCGGCGAGATGATCCGCCGGGTGTTATGGGCTTTGGCACAACCGCTCTTTCGGTTTAGTCCAAGGCCGTGTTTTGGGTGGAGACGATTTCTGCTCCGCTGCTTTGGAGCGAAGATCGGCCGCAATGTTCACGTTTATCCTTCGGCGACCATCTATTTCCCATGGAACCTGGACGTGGAAGAGGAGAGCGCTATTGGAGAGTACGCGTTCATTTATAATCTCGGCAGTGTCACGATCGGCGCGCGTGTCACCATTTCGCACCGCGCTCATCTTTGTGCGGGGACGCACGATCACACAAGATCGGATTTTCCACTGGTGCGTCCGCCGATCACCATTGGCGCGGAGGCGTGGATTTGTGCGGATGCGTTCGTCGGGCCGGGAGTTGCCATTGGTGAAGGAGCGATTGTCGGCGCTGGCTCAGTCGTAATGAAGGACGTAAAGCCGTGGATGATTGTTGTTGGAAATCCGGCGCGTGAAAGCAAGCGACGCGAGATCACTCAATGAGCGAGCAAGATAGCGGGCGCGCGCCGCTATCGGTGCTGGTTCCCGTCAAAAACGAGGCCGCAAACCTGCGAGATTGTCTCGCCAGTGTTTCATTTGCGGATGAAATTGTTGTGGTCGATTCGGCGAGCACGGATGGAACGCAGGAGATCGCCACTGCGGCGGGGACACAAGTGGTGCAGTTCTCGTGGAATGGAAAGTTCCCACGAAAAAAGAACTGGGCCTTGGAGAATTTTCCGTGGCGGCACGAATGGGTGTTGATCATCGACGCCGATGAACGCATCACCTCGGAATTGGAAAAAGAGATCCGCGACGCGATCCGGCGCGATGACGTGGACGGATTTTATCTGAACCGCCGGTTCTGGTTTCTGCATGGATGGATTAATCATTGTGGATATTTCCCGAGTTGGAATTTGCGTCTGTTTCGGCATCGGTTGGGCCGATACGAGCGGGTGGAGATCAATGGCGATGCCGGCTCTGGAGATAATGAAGTGCACGAGCACGTCTTACTGGATGGCCGCGCCGAATATTTGTGCGCGCCGATGGAGCATTATGCGTTCCCCGATGTCGCGACCTTCATCGACAAACATAATCGGTATTCAACCTGGGAAGCGGCGGCCCGGGAACAGCTGCATCGGCGCGCGGGACAGGAAGCGTTACGCGCGACACCGTTTGGAACAGCGCTAGAACGCAAACGCTGGCTAAAGAAACTCGCGATGCATGCGCCGTTCCGTCCAATCCTGCGTTTTCTATATCATTACCTTTGGAAACAAGGTTTTCGCGATGGCTACCGCGGTTGGGTGCTCTGTCGCCTGCTGGCGTGGTACGAGTTTGTCAGCCTGGTAAAGGCCCGGGAGCTGCCACAACTGACCACAAGGCAACGAGACGACTAATGGCGACACCACGATTGGAGAGACGGGTCTTGTAGTCCCGTAGACCATTCTTTCCACTTCTCCCGGTCGAGCATATAATCCCGGCGCGCTATGGCAAGAAGCAGTCAGTCCGACACTGAATCTCGAAGATTGTCCGGGCTGAGCGGCGCGAAATTCACGTTCCGGCAGGAATCGAATCAAGGCACTTTCCGCAGAAAATTGGTTGCATACCTATCGCGATTCGCGAGGCACGAGTGGTCGGTTGCCGTTGTTTATCTTTTTCTGGACATGGCGAGTTGGATCGCGATCTACGGAATCGTGGGCTGGTTGCGGTATGATGCATTTTACGCGACGCCGTTTCAATTCTTCATCATTGACCTGATTCAACTCGCCGTCATTGTGCAGGCGCTTTATTTCATCGGCGGCTACGATCGTGCCGTGGAGAAACGGACCCTCGCTTATGCGACTGAGCATCTTCTTGCCATCATCGTGGCGTCTGGGGTAAGTGCGCTGCTGATTTATTCGGCAGCGACATTCGATCAAACCATGAAACCGAGCCGCGCCGTGCTGCTCCTGAGTTTCATGATTTTTCTGCCGGTGTCTTTGTTCTACCGTCGCTGGATTCAAAAATATGTCGCTGCCGGCAACGTCAACCGTGCGTTTCTCGTGATTGGCAGCGGCCCTGCAGCGGTTCGCTTTTACGAGGCGTACCAGCGTTCGCCCAATAGCCAGCAGCTTCATTTTGTCGATCTGGGCAGCCAGCGTGCGGGCCAGCGAATTGCCGGCGAAGCTTCACCGGTCGTGGAAGGAGACATTGCGAGCAGGCTGGATGATCTTGGCGAGCATTACAGCGGGATCATTCTGACGGAGAATGTCAGCTCGCTTGGCACGCGATTACTGGAGCGGCTGGTGCGGACGCAATTTTATCAGACGCGGGTCTATACCTTGGAATCGTTTTATGAGACTCACTGGCGTTATGTGCCCTTCGATATGATCGATCCGGTTTGGCCGCTTCAAACCGGCTTCCAACTGGCGCGCTCGTCGCCATATCATTATCTCAAGCGCCTCTTTGACATCGGCGCTTCAGCCGTGGCATTGATCCTTTGCGCTCCTCTTTTGGCGTTGATTGCTTTGGTGATCTGGATCGAAGACGGTCGCCCCGTACTTTTTTCGCAAAGACGAGTTGGTCGGGAAGGAAGACGTTTCGACGTTCTCAAATTCCGCACCATGCGTCCGCGTTCCAGCGAACAAGATGAAGACATTTACACGCGTAAAGACGATCCCCGTATTACACGTGTTGGACATTGGCTGCGGAAACTTCACCTTGATGAGTTGCCGCAACTTTGGAACGTCTTTAAAGGCGATCTTAGTCTGATTGGTCCACGCGCCGAATGGACCGAGTGCGCCGAGCGCTATGAGCAGGCGATTCCATTTTATCATTTTCGGCACCTGGTTAAACCGGGAATCACCGGGTGGGCTCAGGTGAATTATCCGTACGGCGAGAGCGACCAGGACGCGGTCAAGAAGCTCCAGTACGATCTCTATTACATCCGCCATTATTCACTGAAGCTCGATGCAATGATCGTGTTGAAAACAGTGTACACGATGCTGTTTGGAAAAGGGCGATAGCAGCTACATGACAGAAGGTAGTAGCTGTAGTGGCAGGCGTGTCGCCTGCGGCGTCGAAGAATAAAGAATCGAAATCTTTGCAGGCAGCACGGCTGCATCTAGAGGGAAAAACAGTAGTCGGTGCTCAGCAGTCGTTCTGACTCGTCACTTGTCGCTCGTTTGTCTAGTTTCCGTTTGCCATGGGTTTCTTTCGCGATGCGGCTCGCTGGATTTTTTGCGTCGCTCTCGTTTATGCTCCATGGGCCTACGGCGGTACCACGTCCACAGGCATCCAGACAATCAACGGGTTGCTGCTTGCTGCGTTTATTCTTTGGGGCGTCGAGGTGATTGTTAGTCGGCGAAAGCCGAGATTTCCGCGAGTTCTACTTCTCCTAATACTCGCGCTGATCGGAATCGGCGGCTGGATGGCCATTAACTCGGGATCGATTTACGATTCGGATTTTTATGCGTTTGTGCCACTAAGAAATTTCGCGCCGCGCCTGGCTGGGTCGGTTGATTACGCGATCAGCGCGGCGTGGATGGTACGAGGCACGTTGTTGCTCTGCGCGATCTTGTTCGTTGCCGATCTTTCTCAGAGCAATCGCTGGTTGCTTCGTTTGTGGTACGTGATTGGTCTCGTCGCCGGCTCGATTGCATTTCTCGGTTTGCTGCAGAAAGCGACAGGCGCCCAAATGATCTTCTGGCAGAAGGCGCCGCCCTGGGGAGCGACCACGTTTTTTGCGACTTATTATTATCACGCGAATGCCGGAGCGTTCTTGAATCTAGTCTGGCCGTTAACTGCCGGGCTCGCCATCCGTGCCTTCACCACACGTTGTCATCCGACCATGCGGGCAATGTGGATAAGCGTTTTTGTTCTGACTGTTGCTGCGGTATTAGCCAATACGTCGCGTGTGGCCCAGTTAATCGCGCTTTTGTTGATGGTTGCGATCTTCCTGCAATTTGGCCCGACGCTTCTACGAAAGCTTTCGCGCGCAGAAAAAAGCGTCGTATTTGCTGGCGGAATCGCCATTCTTCTCGCTCTCATTGCGCTCGCGCAGGCGACTCACTTGGAGCAACCGCTCACTCGGTGGCAATCCCTTGGTGAACGGATTCCAATCGATGCCCGTTGGCAAGCCTCGCGCGTTGCGATCGGTGCGCTGCGCGACATTGGGTTTCTCGGGTTTGGGCCGGGAACTTTTCGCGCTGTATTTCCCTCTTACAACAAGGGATCGACTAACCCTGTTCCCGGAACCTGGAGATTTTTGCACGAAGATTACTTGCAGACTGCGCTGGAGTGGGGTTGGCTCGGGAGCAGTTTGTGGGCGCTGTTATTTTTCGGAGGAATAGCGAAAGGGATACGCAGTTATAAAAAATATGCGGCTCGGGATTGGACGCCGCGGAGACGCTTACTCCAACCCATCATTGTTATCGCGCTGATTGGAGTGGCCCTCCATGCGCTCGTCGATTTCCCCCTTCAGATCGTTTCCATCCAACTGTATGTAGCGACGTATCTTGGACTTTGCTGGGGAAGCGCACTGTGGCGGGGAGCAGAGGTCGCAAGTCACAGGTCAGAAGTTAGAGATCAGGAATCAGGGCTCGGCAGGAGACGAAGTTAAGCGAAGGAGTGCCTAGTGGCTACGGCTTTCCCCTGCAATTCCTTGATGTCCGCAGGCGACACGCCCGTTCGACTATCGCTCAGGGCAAGCTCTGCCACTACAACTGTGGCGACATCTGACTACCGACCACTCACTACTGACTAGATCTACGATGCGCCGTTGTCTTTATGGCCGGAGCCTGATCGATGATGATAGCTGCGAGAATAGGATCCTTCCTCGGCTCCGTACCCATGCGACGCGTAATAGTAGTAATAGCCAACGCCGCGGCTCCGGCGCAAGCGGTTGAGAACCAGGCCGGCCGGGCGAATCCCTGCGCTTGTTAACAAGGAAATTGCACGGCGGACCGCTGGGCGCGGCGTTTTTCGCGCTCGAAGAACAATGCACACCGTCTGGACATATGGAGTCATTAGGAGAGTGTCACTAACTGCAAGGATCGGCGCGCTATCGATCACTACTCGATCAAAAAGCTTTGCGGCCTCAGCGACTAATTGGCCGAAGAAGGGACCGGCAAGGATCTCAGCCGGATTGGGGGCCCGCCGTCCCCCTGCCAGCACGGAAAGCTGACCTCCCGTTGCGGTGAGAATATTCCCGGTCACTGCAATATTATCGCTGACGATCTCAATTTCTCCGGCGGGAATCGGACGTGCCGCCGAGGCTATATCCGCTTCGCCGACCAGGCAATCGATCACTCCTGGGGCACTGTCCTCATCGAAATTATTTCTTTTTGCGGCTTCCGGGAAACGGAAGATTTTATGCATGTTAGGCCGACGCAGGTCGCCATCGATTAGGAGAACACGATAACCCTGCTGTGCGAGGGCGAGCGAATAATTGGCGCTGGTGAAGCTTTTTCCTTCATTCGGCACAGCGCTGGTAAAAAGTGAAACCTTTCGCTCCGCTTCCGGGCCCAGCAATGAAAGCGCCGCGCGCAAATTGCGAAAAGCTTCCGCCGCGGGACTTTCGGGGGTTTCCACAACAACGCGATAGTTCGAACTTCCAAAAGCTCTGTGTCGCTGTTTTAACCGCGTTACCGCGCCTTCGTCGGTCGTTTCTGGAACAGCCGCGAAGACGGGCAGTCCGAGCGTGTTTTCTGCTTGATCAACGGTTTTGATGGAGCGATCGAGCGTGTCGGCGCCGAGAACAAACGCCAGTCCAGCGGCTAACCCACCAAGCAGACCCAGGGCGATCGCCTTCGTGGCGCTGGGACTAACAGGCGAATGCGGAAGAGGGGAATGCTCGATCACACTGACGGCATTCGTCTTCACGTCTTTTGTTAGACTTGTCTCTTTGATCTGGCGGAGAACGCTCTCGTAGAGCGCGCGATCGGTCTCCGCTTGCCTGGCCAATTCCTGGTATCCGATCGCTGCGCGATTGAGCGCGACCGCGACGCCCTGCTGGTCTTGCAATGCTCCCAGCAAACTAGCTTCGGTGGCCTTGGTCTGCTCAATGGCATTACGCAAAATAGGAGGTTGCGCCATGACTGCATCACGAAGCTTTTCCCTTGCCTCTGCCAGAGATGCCCGCGCTGCCATCATCTTGGGATGCTTTTCCTTGTATCGTAAAGCCAGGGTAGCGATTGCCGCATCTACCTGAGTGACGTTGCGCTGCGCTTCGGTTACCAATCCTGCTGCGGAGATGCTCGGAATCGCGAGCAATGCATCGATGTTGTTGCCGGCCTGTTCGATTTGGTTGAGCTCGCCTTCAAGGCGAAGCCGGTCGGCTTTGGCCGCTGTCAATTTGCTGTTTAATTCCTGCAGCTTATCCTCGACCAGGCCCCCCCGAGGCCCACCGGCTCCCGCGCCCGATCCCTGCTGTGACCCTGTTGCGGCGGTGCCGCCGCCAAGTTGCAGAGCGTCGGGAGTTTTCGCTTTGTATTCAGCGACGGCCGCCTCGCTTTTCTGTAGATTGGCCTTTAATCGCTCTTCTTCCTCGAGCAAATAACGCAACGACTCCTCGCTGAGCAAAGCACGCCGCTCGATCGAATTGCGGATGTATTCACGGCCGATTGCCTCGGCGAGGCGCTGTGCCATGGCTGGATCCCGGTTCGTTACGTACAAATCAATCAGTCGCGAGCCACGACGAATCACCGGCTTTACCGTGCCCGCAAGCGCGCGACCCAGCGCTTCTTCGAGCGGTGTAAAACTCGTCACACTAATAGCGCTCTGAGTTTTGCTCGCGCCCGGCGACGGACCGGTGTTCGGCGTTGCGCTGGAGGCGGCGCTGCTGACAATGCCCAGACCGAGAAGCGCGCGTCCACCATCTTCAGCCAGGCCTTCTGAGCGTATGACTCGGGCTAGAAGGGTTTGGTTGGTGAGGTTCTGCTCGATGGTTCGCAGGGCCTCCTGGCTAGCAAGAAACATCGAGCGCATGCGCGCCGTGGGGTCTTCCGTGGTGATAATCCTCGGCTCCTCAAACTCCACCTCCAGCACCGTATGTCCCTGATAAAGATTCGGCGTCCTCGCGAGATAACCGAGCGCAAGGAAAAGACCAGCCAGAACACAAAGCGCTACGATCCAAATCCGCTCGACGAGAGAATGCCAGAAACGGCGAAAATCAAACCCCTGCTTCGGCTCGGAGTACTGCCCGGCCAAATGAGGCAAGGCTGGCTTACCAGAATTAGGCAGAACAGCCCTTGTGGTAGCAGAAGGCACAGGATCAATCACGGCAAGATATTGGCTCGGACAAGATTCTACACGCGAGCAGCGCGCTCGGAAAGCGAAGGCGCAAAAACTTTTCCGCTAAAAAATGCTTTCGCCTACGTTGATGGTATCGCCTGGCTCGACGCGAAAGCCTCCGCCGCTCCCTTTTGTGAACCGCTTCGCATTGACCTTGAAAATCTGATCGCCAGCCGCCGCGGTACGTCGCCGCACGGTCACTCTCTCCGGCGCTGCGATACGCGTGTATCCGCCCGCCATCGCGATGGCTTCCAGCAGATCAATACCGCCAGGACTGCTATCAGGCATTTCGTAAGTGCCGGGCCGATTTACCTGACCCAAAATCGAGAAGCGCCGCTTCGCATAGCCGAGGAGCATGACATTTACTCTTGGATTTACCAGATAATCGCGACCATAAAGGTCTGTGAGTTTTGACGCTGCCTGGGTCAGGGTCAATCCCGCCAAATGAATCGATCCCAGCAACGGGACACTCACGTTGCCTTCGGGGTTCAATCGTCCATTCGTGCGCAGGTCGTCTTCGCCGAAAACCTCGACAGCCACCTGGTCGTTAGGGCTCAAAATGTAACCGGCCGGGGCGCTAACGCCGTTGCTTGATGTCGACGCAGTCGGCGCGAATGTAGATGGAGCGGAGGGCTGTGACGCGACCGTCCCTGGAGTGAATTGCCCTAATAAGATGCCCGGAAACAACGAGACTGCGAGTGCAACTAGCGGCCACCGGCGGCGGGTTCTTGGTCGAAGCCGATTCGGATCCCGCCTAAAATCTGAGCGTAGCTCGAACGCCGACCTGGTTATCATAGAAACTGAAAAAATCGACCGAGCTGCTGTCGTCGCGGTGGAGATAATAGACTCCGGTACTCAAAAATCTGGTGATCAGCACGTCAACAGAGGGTTCGATAAAATAGTAATCGTCATTCCGCGTTGCACTCACTCCCCGGGCCGTGGGGAAATAATCCGCGTTCTCATACCCGGCCGACAGACCGAGATAAATACGCTGGAGCAAACGCTGCTGAATTCGAAGGATGACGTATGTCGTCGCGAAATCTTGATCGGCAAAAAATCCAGAATTTAGCATCCGCCGCCCGGCGGTCAGCGTCACACTGGTGCCGTCGAACGGGTGGTAAACGGCCCCGGCATCAAAGACCGGCGTAACGCGTTCGCCCCGGTGGCCGTCGAACTGACGGAACTCAACTCCTCCCGAAGCAGTTAAATTCAACTTTCCTGTCGCCTGGTAATTAATGCGAACATTCACCTGCTCGAAGGTTTGGTCCGGATTTGGATCGTCCACAAAATCGTAGCCGGCGGTGCCGCCAATGCCGACCACTACCTTTGGCGTCCAATTGTAGTTAATGTAAAGCCCTCCTGAAATAATTTCGGAGCTGATGAAATCGGGGTAGTCAAAGATTGAGGCATCAAATTCACCGGTCAGAAATAGTTTCCCGCTGAGCTCATAATTTGCTCTGAGCCGCGTATTATAGAGATTCAGCCGTGTGCGCGTGCTCACATCGACGTTTGCCAGCAGTCCGGTCGTGTCGAGCGTGCTGTTGAGGTTTGCCCCATCGAGTATCGCCACTTCCTGGTTCAGATTTAGTGTCAAGCGGCTGAACCGATACTGGCCTTCGAGGCGGATCAAATGCTCAACCGTATCCTCGTCCGAGTGATCGACGAACAGAATTACACTCGGCATGTAATCCAAACGGATGTAATTTCCTCCGCGCCCTTCGATGTCGCCGAATCCAACGGTAATCGCTGGTTCGATGGCAAAATAATAATCGGAGACTCGATCCGTATGGCTGATAAAGATGTTGTCATCATAAACCCCTCGGACGGTGAGCCGCAGGCTGTAGTGAAAACGACGCGGTTCCGCTGAGGAAACATTCTCACTACTACTAGTCATCACGCTCTTCGAGTCGAACGCACCAAGAGGAGTTGTTGGCGCCGTTGGCGGCGGAGCAAGGTCGGTTTGCGCTGTTGTGTAGTCAGTCGAAGAAGGCAACGGCTCTTCCTCAACGCGGTCTTGTCCTCGCGCAGAAAAAGTGTATGCAATAAAAATTCCCGCCATCAGCGCAAGACTCACACCGCTCGGTTGAGTCAGCTTTCCGGGACCGACTGATATGGAAGAAAGAAAGGAGCGGGACGACACCGCGGCGAGGCTAGGGTGCCGCTCCCAAACGGTCAATCGAAAAATTTTGTCTGCAACGGCCTCGTTAGAATGGGAGCCGATTCTGCCAACCGGCGCGCAGCTCGCGCCACCGATTCCCAATTTCGAGTGAATCCGTGATATCGATTTGCGCTGTTTCGTCATCGGCTGCTGCAACGGGCTCGGGACGAGTTGATGGCCATTGTTGGAAGTAGCCGGCGCCGATTGTGACCGGCGGCTGCGCACCGGCGGATGCGTAGATTTTGCCACGCACGCAAGTTATCCGGGTCGTTGTATCGTCAGTCAGAACACGAAACAAGCAGTCCGAATCAGCGCTAATCGTTACTTGACGCGAATTAATGAAAAATTGTGATGCGCTTTTATCACTCCGGCTTAATAGGACAGTGATTTTTCCCTGGCTCAATTGTATTCGCGCGCTTCGATCGCGCATGCCGCCATCGGTCTGGTTGCCGTCCTTCACTATCCGTAGTTGTTCAATCTTGATTTCAGAATTTCCTGACACTTGCGCGAGAGCAGCAGGAATCAACACAAGGTCAATCGACGCGCCGTCTCGTGTCCTCACTGTATTGCCATCATGAATCCGGCTTTTGAGCGTGACCGGCTGAAAATTATTTTGCTCAGCGCTTCCGAAGACGACTGTTCCTTTGACGGAAAGCACAGTGGCTGCCGTTTCCCGGCTGATGCCTTTTGCGCATCCGGTTGCCAACCCGCAACAGAGCGCGAGTAAAATGGCAAGTGCGGGGAAACGCATGAGAAATTCTCGGGATTGGCAGCGCGTACGGGAGTCGAAGCTGATTTACCATTTCATAAGTTAGGGTAAT
>Ga0137403_10000401_pt1 | contig 55505 bp, 52 predicted proteins | sample CZOMad2_1_16fung_FD_122057 | JGI IMG/M metagenome (GOLD analysis project Ga0137403, IMG submission 122057) | Vadose zone soil fungal communities from Angelo Coast Range Reserve, California, USA - CZOMad2_1_16fungal (Hybrid Assembly) | ecosystem: Environmental > Terrestrial > Soil > Vadose zone...
TAGAACGCGCTTTGTATGTCCTGAAAAACGTCAGGAATGAAATCTTGGGAACGACGTAAAAGCCCTGTCATCCTGAGCGGAGGAAAAACGTTTTGCTCGCGCAACGTTTTCGGAGTCGAAGGCCCCCTAGAAGCTGATCCGCGGGGAGAAGCCCAGGGGTCTCTGACCTCGCTGGAGCGGCTCAAGCGGCGCCCGGGATGACAGATTCTGCAGGGTAACCGTTGACCTTGCTTCCTGCTCCGGCGTAAGCTGCCCTTTCCGGCCATTCTCGGGACAAGCATGAAAAGACGCGAAGCGTTACGACTCCTGGCCTCAGCCGCTACCCTCCCCCTATTATCAAGAGAAGCATTTTCGATGTTCCAGGCTGCGCACGAACAGCTTCCGGAGCAGCCGGTTCTGCGGACTCTCAATCCCCATCAAAACGCGATGGTAACGACGATCTCCGAGATCATTATCCCGCAAACCGATACGCCAGGGGCGAAGGCGGCGCGGGTGAACGAGTTCATCGATCTGATTCTCACCGAGTGGTATGACGAGGAAGAGAAATCCATATTTTTGACTGGGCTGACCGAGGTCGACACCCATGCCCGGGATTTGTTCGGCAAAGATTTTATTGATTGCGGGGAGAAACTGCAGGCCGAAATTCTTCGGGTTTTGGATGATGAAGTGGCTGAGGCCCGTGCCGAGGTGCGAAGGGGAAGCGGTCGCAGACGACCGCCCGAACGGAATTTCTTTTTCATGATCAAGCAACTTACGCTGATCGGTTATTACACTTCGCAGATCGGGTTTGAGCAGGAACTCCGTAGTGAGATTATTCCTGCCCGCCACGCTGCTTGCGTCCCTCTGGACGAGGAGGCGGCGAAATAGATCATGGCCACCAACACCTATGATGCAATCGTCGTCGGCTCCGGGATCACCGGGGGCTGGGCAGCCAAAGAGTTGGGTGAAAAGGGATTACAAACGCTGGTACTCGAAGCCGGACGCCCGATTGATCCCGACCAGGATTACGCGGAGCATGTGCCCGAGTGGGAAGTGCGCTTCCGCGGGATGAGTGACCGCAAACGGGTGCAGGAAAACCAGCCGGTGCAGGAGACCTGCACCGGAATGGACGAGTGGAACAGCAAGTTCTTCGTCAACGACAAGCAAAACCCCTATACCACGGAACCGGGTAAGCCATTCTTATGGATTCGCGGACGCCAGGTGGGTGGGCGTTCGATTATCTGGGGACGGCAATCGTATCGTTGGAGTGACCTTGATTTCGAAGCCAATCAACGCGAGGGTCTCGGCGTGGATTGGCCGATCCGCTATCAGGACATTGCTCCCTGGTATGACCACGTAGAAGACTTCATCGGCGTCTCCGGACAACGCGAGGGACTTCCGCAGCTGCCGGACGGCCATTTCCTGCCGCCGATGGAATTAAACTGTGCGGAGGTAGTGGTCAAGGATGCTGTCTCCAAGTATTTTCCCGGCGAGCGTCTGATGACCATTGGACGCACCGCGATCCTGACCCAGCCCCACAACGGCCGCGCGGCTTGCCACTACTGTGGGCCTTGCGCCCGCGGTTGCATTACGCGTTCGTACTTCAGCAGCTTGAACTCGACTCTGCCGGCGGCCCTTCGCACCGGCAAAGTTACTGTGCGTCCGCACAGCGTCGTGCACAGCCTGATATTCGATGCCAAGAAGAGGAAAATCGCTGGGGTGAGGATCATCGACGGGCAGACGCACGACACCATCGAGTTTCGCGCCAAGATTGTTTTCTTGTGTGCCTCGGCGCTGGAGTCAGCCCGCATTCTGCTGAACTCTTCCACCACTGAATTTCCCAACGGGCTGGCCAACGCAAGCGGAGAACTGGGACGCAACGTGATGGACCATTGCATGGGCGGCGGTGCCCGCGGCCGCATTCCAGGGAATGAAGATCACATCTCGCTGGGAAACCGCCCCAATGGAATTTACGTTCCGCGTTTCCGCAACGTGAAGCAGAAGCATCCACTTTTCCTCCGAGGCTACGGTTTTCAGGGAAGCGCCGCCCGTACGAAATGGGAACGGGGAACGGAAATGCGTGGGTTTGGCGCGGAGTTCAAACACACCATCAGCCGCCCCGGACCGTGGATCATGACGTTTGGCGGGTTCGGCGAGTGTCTGCCCAACCACGAAAATTTTATCGAGCTCGACAAGACCAAGGTGGACGCGTGGGGCATTCCCGTGCTCACGATCAGTTGTGTCTGGCGTGAGAATGAGCGCGCCTTGCTGAAGGACATGTCGATCACGGCGGCCGAGATGCTTTCTGCCGCGGGGGCGAGGGACATAGAGCCGTACATAGAAGACAATGCTCCCGGATTGACCATTCACGAGATGGGCACGGCGCGCATGGGACGAGACCCAAAAACGTCTGTCCTCAATGCCCACAATCAGGCGCACGACGCCAACAACCTCTTTATCACCGACGGCGCGTGCATGACTTCATCTTCGTGCGTCAACCCGTCCCTGACCTATATGGCCCTCACCGCGCGGGCCTGCGACTACGCTGTCAGCCAAATGAAGCGAGGAGAAATCTAGCCATGGACAGACGAGGTATGGACCGGCGAACTTTCCTGGGCACGATGACCGCTGCCACCGTTCTCTCCAGCAAGTTCGCCTGGGCAGCCGGTGAGCACAAGATCGACAAGGTCGGACTGCAACTGTACACGCTGCGCAGCGTGATGAAGGACGACTTCGAAGGCAAGCTGGCGAAGGTATCCGCGATCGGCTATCGCGAGGTCGAGTTTGCCGGCTACGACGGCCATACTCCGCAGGAAATACGCGCTATGTTGGACAGGCACGGGCTTACCGGCCCGTCAGCGCACGTGGAGTACAAGAGCTTGGGGGAGAAATGGCCCGGCGTCTTGGATGCGGCCCACGTGGTCGGTCATCAGTATCTCGTCAACCCGTACATTGACGACGAGGTCCGCAACGGGCCCGATGGGTGGAAGCGCGCGGCGGAAGCGTTCAATCGCGCCGGGGACGCGAGCCAGAAAGCAGGCATTCAGTTCGCCTATCACAATCATTGGTTTGAATTTTGGCCGGTCAACGGGAAACTTCCTTACGACATTCTCCTGGAAGAGTGCGATCCCAAATTGGTGAAGATGGAGATGGATCTGTGTTGGATCATGGTGGGCGGGCAGGATCCGTTCAAGTATTTCAATCGCTACCCTGGACGTTTTCCACTGGTTCACGTGAAGGATCTGACCAAGATTCCGAAAGTGGATGCGACCGGCGGACAGAAATTCGGCGACACCCTGGAGGAGATGACCGAAGTCGGAAGCGGAACTATTGAATGGAAGAAAATTTTCGCGCAATCCGACAAGGCTGGCATCAAGCATTACTTTGTCGAACATGACCACCCCAAGGATCCTTTTGCCAGTGTCACGGCCAGTTACCAATACCTGGCAAACGTTCGCTTCTAGCCGCTGTTGAGAGTGACGCTCCAGGAGAACTTGATGGCACAAGTAGTGCGTTCACCGAAACTGTATGACGTGTGCATTATTGGATCGGGCGCGGCGGGCGGCACCGCTGCGAAAGTCCTAACCGAAGGCGGTCTCAGCGTTGTGATGCTGGAAGCGGGCCCGCCACTGAATCCGGAAAAAGATTTCAAAGAGCACGTCTGGCCCTACCAACTGGCTCATCGCGGTGTTGGCGTCGGGGGCGAGTTCAGGCAGGAGCTAGGGGACGAGTTTATGGCGCCAAATGGCGCGTGGGAAATCGAAGGCGAACCCTACACTTCGGCGCCGGGATCGCAATTCCACTGGTTCCGCTCCCGCATTGTGGGCGGCCGCACCAACCATTGGGGACGCATCGCTCTTCGGTTTGCTCCGGTGGATTTCAGGGCTCGCTCCACCGATGGCATGGGTGACGACTGGCCGATCACTTACGAAGAAGTTTCCTCTTACTACGACAAGGTAGAGTCCTACATCGGGGTCTTCGGCACGAAAGAGAATATTCCCAGCGCTCCGGATGGCATTTTTCTTCCTCCCCCTCCCCCGCGCTGCACCGAAACCATCATCAAGAGGTCCTGCGATAAGTTGAATATCCATTGTGTGCCCTCGCGGCTGGCGATTCTGACCAAGCCGCTGAACGGGCGCGCGGCTTGTCACTACTGTGCCCAATGCGGCCGCGGCTGCATTACGGCTTCGAATTTCAGCTCCAGCCAGGTCATGATTCCGCCGGCGCAAGCTACCGGCCGGTTCACCCTGATTACGGGTGCGATGGCCCGTGAGATCGTAGTGGGGAAAGACGGCAAAGCCGAGGCCGTGGCTTACATCGACAAAGCTACGCGGTCCGAGAAGCGAGTGCATGCCCGTGCTTTCATGGTGGCGGCGAGCGCCTGCGAGTCGGCGCGCCTGCTGCTCAATTCGCGCTCGACTCTATTCCCAGACGGGCTCGCCAATTCTTCCGGCGCGGTGGGGCGGTACCTAACTGATTCTGTCGGCAGCGCTGCCGGCGGCTATTTCCCGCAACTGGAGAAGATGCCCGCCCATAATCACGACGGCACAGGTGGGATGCACTTGTATATGCCGTGGTGGAGATACGATCGCAAGAATGATTTTCTGCGCGGATACCACATTGAGTTCGGTGGTGGCAGAGACATGCCTGGCGTGGGCGACTTCGACCGGATTTTGGAGGAACACGAAGGTTACGGCGCGTCGCTCAAACAGCACTGTCGCAGCCGGTACGGCACCTACATTGGTTTCGGCGGCCGTGGCGAGATGATTCCCAACGAACACAGCTATTGCGAGATCGATCCCCATACTGTGGACCAGTGGGGTATCCCGGTGTTGCGCTTCCACTGGCAGTGGAGTGACAACGAAATCAAGATGGCCAAAGATATGCAGGAAACTTTTCGCGCCATCGTGGAAACTGCCGGCGGGACCTTCATCAGCAGAGCCAAGCCCGAGGGCAGCCATCCCTACGGGATTCAGGACGGCGGAGTGATCATCCACGAGCTCGGCACCGCGCGCATGGGAAACAATCCCAAGACGTCGGTGCTGAACAAATACTGCCAGGCGCACGACGTAAACAATGTCTTCGTGACCGACGCCGCAGCTTTCGTGAGCAACCCGGACAAGAACCCGACGTTGACCATCATGGCCCTCTCCTGGCGCGCCTCGGAGTATCTGCTCGATCAGGCGAAGAAAGGAAGTTTGTAGGAAGACATGGCAACCAAGTCCATATCGCGCCGCGACATTCTCAAGACTCTGACCATGGGAGCGATGGCCGGTTCAGTTCTGCGGGTAATTCCAGCGCAGGCAGCCGAATACGCGCACCATATGGTGGCAGCGGAAAAGGCCGCAACCGCGGCGGGCGTGTATGCCCCGAAATTTTTCTCTCCCCAGCAATACAAGACGCTTCAAGCTCTATGCCAGGCCATCATTCCAGCCGATAGCGATTCCGGCGGTGCGAAAGAAGCGGGTGCGCCGGAATTTATCGATCTGCTCACCAGTGAGAATCCCAAGTACCAACTGAAGCTTGGCGGTGGTCTGATGTGGCTGGACGCGGAATGTACAGATCGGTACGGCAAACCGTACCTCGATTGTTTTTCGGAACAGCAAAAAGAAATTCTCGACCTCATCGCCTACAGCAAGAATGCGGAGAAAGATGCGGGCTTGAGCCAGGGGGTAGAGTTCTTCGCCTTCCTGCGCGAGATGACTGCGGACGGATTTTTCACCAGCGAAATTGGAATCAAGTATCTCGGCTATGTGGGAAATACGTACCTGCTCAGCTTCCCGGGATGCCCTCCCGTGCCCGAAGCCTAATTCTGGTTTGTCATCCTGAACGAGTGACTGCTTTGCGAAGCGAAGCAGTCGCGAAGTCGAAGGACCCTATAACTAAATCGACAGTCAGGCGACGTGGGTTTGACGTGCGCTCCCAGCAAGAATTCCTGCGCGAGCGAGTGAAGTTCAGCACATAGGGGTCCTTCGACTCCGCTCAGGATGACATTTCGCCGGGGTCCGGGATCAAGAACTACTACTTCACACGGTCCCGAACGGATCTTCCAGCGACGGACTTTGGGGCGTGAACAGCTCCGCGCCGCTTTCTGTAATGTGCATGTCATCTTCAAGACGCACGCCGAATTCGCCCGGCACGTAGATTCCCGGCTCGTCGCTGAAAGTCATGTGGCTTGCGAGCAGTGTGGCGTTGCCGCGCACCAGGTAGGGCCATTCGTGGACGTCCATTCCGATTCCGTGTCCCAGGCGGTGAGTGAAGAATTTGTAGTCTGGCCCATAGCCCGCGTCACTGATCACCTTCCGCGCCGCCGCATCCACCGCCTGACATTCCACGCCGGGTCGGGCCGTCTTCAGCGCGGCAGTCTGAGCACGATGCACGATCTCAAAAACTTTCTTCATCTTGTCCGAAGGCTTGCCGAAGACGAATGTGCGGGTGATATCGGACTGATAGCCCTCGACGGTGCAACCATCATCCAGCATGACGAGCGTGCCTTCGCGAATCACTTGTGGGACGGTTGAGCCATGTGGGAATGACGAATTCTCGCCAATGTCTATGTCCACTTCGCCGGAAAAACCCAGTTGCCCGTATGCGGCCATGATCATCTTCTCGAGCTCCGCATGCGTCATTCCTTCGTGCAACGTCTGATAGGCCGCATGATATGCCGTCAGTGTGGCCTTGTTGGCCAGCCGCATCAGCTCCAGTTCGTACTCACTCTTGATCATGCGGCAACCGGCGGTCACCGCCGTTCCGCTCACAATTTTCAATTGCGGCGTGGCTCTGGCGACTGCATTGCTGAAGACGAAGCGTAGGCTCTCTTCCATACCCAGCGTGCCCGCGGAGATATTTAGGTCCTTGAATCCTCGCGCCAACAGCTGGTAAGGGTTCTCGTCCTCCTGCCAGGTGCGCACGTCGGCATTCTTGCCCTCGGGAGAATTCGTCAGCAACTCGCGGGCCCGGCCTTCTTCAAATGCCGGACACACGCAGAGTGCGCGCCCCTTGGCGGGCAACACCAAGGCGAACAGACGTTCGCCTCCCCACCACTGAATTCCGGCAAAGTAGTTGAGCGAGGTTCCCTCCATCAGGAGAAGCGCGTCGACATGATTGGCTGCCATGAGTTGCCGCGCTTTGTCCTGTCGCGCAGCTCGTTCATCAATCGTGATCGGACGGGCCAGATCTTTCATCGACTTCAGGCTGGCAATCGGCGGTGGCAGGGGCGCACACGGTTCCTCGGCGCGGAGCGAGGGTGTGAACGCAGTCAGACTTACGCCCGTGGTGACCGTGGCAGTCTGTAAAAATCGGCGTCGCGAAATCATGGACCCTCCAATTGGGTTGCGAACCGCCATTATAGGGGGTCACTGATCTCGCATTGGCAAGCGGCGCTTGACATTTAACAATGAAGCATTCGTGGAAACCGGATTCCAATGTGCGGGCTGCGGCGAGTGGAACCAGACTGCGGTGGACGAGTCCGCCGGACGCACGCAGTCTTACGTGGAAGATTGCCAGGTATGCTGCAAGCCGAATGTACTCCGTGTCCAGTACGACACTGGGGCACACGAATTCTTGATTACGGCGCAGCTGGAATCGTTATAGTAGCTGCGAAGCGAAAGTTAACTTCCTGCAGGAAGGATGAACACCATGGCGACAGGTTACGGCGCGCCCGGACGGATGGTTGCCCACAACATGGTGACCACGCAATTTGAACTCGATGGATTTCGCGTAGTGCGCACGTTGGGAGTCGTGCGCGGCATAGTTGTGCGCTCGCGCTCGATTTTCGGCACCATCGGGGCCAGTCTGCAAACTATTCTCGGTGGCAATATCACTCTGCTGACCCAACTGTGCGAGAAAACCCGGTCCGAGGCTTTCGACTTGATGCTGCAGCACTCCGCGGAACTGGGCGGAAACGCGGTAGTCGGCGCCCGTTACGACGCGACCGAAGTGATGCAGGGCGTCACGGAAGTGCTCGCGTACGGCACGGCAGTGGTAGTAGAGCCGAGCCGCTAAGCAGTCACCACAAGCCATGTCGGGACGGGTCTCAAACCCGTCCCCACCCGGTTCCTGCCTATCCCAACACTTGTTCCAGCGCCCGCTGTCTGTAGGCGAATGTTCGTCTCAGCTGGCGGCCGACGACGAGCTTCTGGGCCATGTCGCCCAGCCAGCCAAATCCCACGTCGTATTCGATCACGTCGCGAACGATGGTTCCCCTCACCTGCTTCCGCGATTCTTGTCTGAGTTCGTGACGATGGTGAAAACTCTTAAATGGCCCCCGCTTCTGTGTGTCAGCAAAGTGGTGGTTCCACTCGAACTCAGTGATCAATGCGGTCCATTGGGCACGAAACGGAAGAAAAGGAACCACACGGAACGACGTGACAATTTCAGAACCGGCGCCGGCCAGCGGAGACCGGTTCGTGATGGTTGCGCTTTCTGCCGCAATCCCCGGAGGCGGCACCAGTTTCAGCTGGACTAATTCGGTCCCGGTTTGCGGAGGCATGATCCGCGGCAGGTTGCTGGGATTAGCAAGGAAGAGAAATACATGCTCGAGCGGCACTGGAACCCATTGCTCGAACTGTACCGAGTGACTCATAAACCCCATGCCCTTACGAAATGGCGGCAACGAACTGTAGACGGCGGAGCCGGCGCTGCGATAGATTGTCCGGGCTTCTTTTCTCACCAAATCATTTCTGTCAAAATCATGTCTCTGAAAATTGCCCGGTCTACGATTCTCTCTCTTCTCCTGACCATACTCCTTTTCTCCAACGCAGCCGTGGCTTCCTCCTATCAGTACATTCGTCTGGGCGAGAAGGCTGACAGCACAGCGAGTTCGGTGGCCGGAACCGCCATGATGGGCGGCGGCAAGGACCTTGACGAAGCCTTTCGCTGGCTCTGCAAGAAAGCCAACGGTGGCGATTTTCTCGTCCTGCGCAGCCTGCAACTAAGAGGCGAGTTCTTTAACATTCTCAACCACCCCAACTTCGCCGATCCCGATCATGATTTGTCCGACGGCCCTACCTTGGGGCTGGCCCAGTTCACGCCCGACATTTTTGCCTCAAATCCGGTGATTGGCTCAGGCGGGTCCCGCCACGTTCAGGTGGGCGCCAAAATAATCTGGTAAGAGCTGCGTTTGAAGAATGAGTCAGCCCCGGAATTCCGGGGCTTTTTTGTTTCCGGGGTTGTTTAGCCAGAATTTTCCACAGAATTTCCACCGGACCCAAAGAAGGCTAATGCCGAAATCAATCGGGTAACGGCAGCAGAACCAAGCTCCTAAACCCCACTTATTGTGGTCACCAATTCAGTTAGCCACAACCTCTCGCGCTTTCGAAAAGCGCTCATTCTTCCGTATATGGACCTATAACTTTCTCATTGACAACAAATGCTTTAGGCGTAGGATGTGGACAAATGTGGTAGAAAGTGGCCGATACGGTAGTGGTCGTGGGCAGCGTTGGAACTTTGAGAGGCGCCAGTGGATTTTGTAGCTGACACCCCAAAAAACAGCCCGAACGAACCAGAAATGACCGGCATTTTGGCCGCTTTAACCTCCCTCGCTGTGGCAGCACTCGTTTTCAAAAGATTTCCCGCCCTAAGGGGCAGAACACATGTTTCGCGGCAATCACCCAACTCGCGTCGACGAAAAGGGACGGCTCAAGGTCCCCGCGGAATTCAAACGGGTGATCGACGAGAAGTACAACACGCAATTTTACATCACCAGCCTGGATGGCAAGGTTGGTCAAGTGTATCCCTTCGAGGAATGGGAACGGATCGAGCAGAAGCTGGCTGGGCTCTCCACCTTCAATCCTACGAAGAAAAAGTTTTTGGACCGGGTGAATTACTACGGGCAAATGGTCGAGATGGACGGTCAGGGTCGACTGCTGATGCCGCAGTTGTTGCGGGAATCGGCGCAGATCAAGGGCGAAGTGGCTGTAACCGGCAATCTTACCCATCTCGTAGTTCGCAACCTGGAAGCGTATCGCACCGAGATCGAGGAACAAGCGTTCACCCCTGAGGATGAGAAGACGCTCGACGATCTGGGCATCTAGTGGACGAGGGTTCAACAAACACCCCCGAGCGGGGTGGACATGGTGGAAGCAAGAGTGGCCATGTCCCGGTTCTTTTAAAAGAAGCGATCGACTTTTTAGCTATCAAGCGTGGCGGGACGTATATCGACGCCACGGTGGGCCTGGGCGGGCACAGTTTAGAAATCGCAAGACGCCTCGGCGCACCGGGTCATTTGATTGGGCTCGATAAAGATCCTGCGGCGCTGGATGAGGCCCGCATCAGGCTCATCTCTTCCGGGGGGGAGGGATGGCCTGAAGTGAGTCTGCTGCATGGTTCCTTCGCGGAGATCGGAAAGCGGTTCCAGCCGGCGTCAGCCGACGGACTGCTGGCAGACCTCGGCGTAAGCAGCCTCCAGTTGGACACGCCGTCGCGGGGCTTTAGCTTTCAGGCGGAAGGGGCGCTCGACATGCGGATGAATACGCAAGCCGGGCCCACCGCCGAACAAGTGGTAAATCAGACCGACGAGGTCACACTCGCGAATCTGATTTACGAATTCGGTGAGGAAAGGAGGTCGCGGAGAATCGCCAGAGCCATTGTCCGGTCGCGGCCGATATTGACGACTGCGCAACTCGCAGCCGTGATCTCAGCCGCGGCCCGGCCAATGAATCAGGCAGAAAGAAGAATTCATCCCGCGACGCGAACTTTCCAGGCTCTCCGAATCTTCGTAAACCGCGAACTGGACGATCTGCGGGAGTTGCTGAAAGCAGCCCCGCAGACATTGAAACCGGGCGGAAGGATAGTGATCATCAGTTTCCATTCGCTGGAGGACCGCATCGTGAAAGATGCCTTCCGCGAAGGAGTGAAGCAGGGTCACTACAAGCTACTGACGAAAAAGCCAGTGACCGCCGGGGAAGAAGAGATTGATCGCAATCCGCGGGCACGCAGCGCCAAGATGCGAGCGGCGGAACAAAGTTTAACCCTGGAAAACCAGCCAGGGACCCGGTACAGCCGTTGACGGATGGGCCGGGATAAAAGTTTCCGGGACGGCATCGTCCTCTCACAAACAAGGGCGAAACACAACTCTCTACCTTCTCTCGATGTCGTCCCGGAGAGACGGGAAGGTAGAAACGGAGGCCATATGTACACGGGAACACTGATTGATCAGTTGATGGACACGGTTGAGCGTGCTGAAGCCCGCACCGACAGGCGCTCTCTCGATACGCGCTCCCAGGAAGAAAGACTTGCCTACTGGTACGCGGTTGCGCAACAGGAAGTTGCTCAATTCGAATCCAGTCTGGCCGGGGTGGCATAATGGCCGCGGCACAGTGCGCAGCTCCAACCATGCGGCGTAAACGGACCTGGACTGGAACTCCGGAAGTCTATTTTGCCAAGCCCATCGATAATTCGCGGCTGGTCAAAGTAGAAGATCCGCAGCGCAGCCGAGAGATGAAACAATTTGGGGTTGCCCTGAGCTGCCTGTTTCTGCTGGTGATGACCTTTGCCTGGCAACATTTCAAAGCCATCGAGTACGGCTACAAGATCGAGACCCTGCGGGTCCAGCGCGACGGCCTGGCGGAAATGAACCGGGCGTTGCATCTGGAAGAAGCCTCGCTGCGCGACCCTGAGCGCATTGATACGCTGGCGCGGAAGCTGGGACTGCAATCCCCTCAGGCCGGCCAGGTGATGCATATGGATACGGTTTCACCGGACGCCGCAACGCCGGAACTGGCCAGCGTGACCCCGGTCGCGATGGTTTCTGCACGATAGAAAAAAGGCCGAGTCTCACTTGGCCTGGACGGGTCACCGGCCCGGCCGCACATGAACTCTAGTTGGCGGCTCCCTCTATGGTGGGCCGCCATGTTTGTCTGAGGGGCTTGCACAACCGTGGCGACGACCGCACCCCGCAACCGCGCAAATAAACGACTCTACCTGCTTGCTGGATTCCTGGTGCTCTGGGCTGGCACCATCTGCCTTCGCTTGGTCTATCTGCAAATCTTCCGCTACGGCGACTTCGAACAGAGAGCTCAGCGCCAGCAGCAGCGCACCACGGAAGTCGCAGCCAAGCGAGGAATCATTTATGACCGTGCGGGTCGTGAGCTGGCGATGTCCGTCGCCGTGGATTCGGTATTCGCGGTGCCTGCCGACATTCCTGACCTGGCGGGCACTATCTCCCTGGTTTCTCGCATTACCAAAGTCGACCCTCGGGAACTGCTGGCAAAATGCCAGTCTGCTCGCACCTTCTGCTGGGTCGCGCGCAAAGCCGATGCCGAAACCGCGGACCGCATCCGCTCCATGAATCTCCGCGGCATCTATTTTCAGAAGGAATCCAAGCGCTTCTATCCCAAACGTGAACTGGCGGCGCAGGTACTGGGCTATGTCGGCATGGACGACGAAGGCCTGAGCGGAATTGAACGCGCGGACGATGACGACCTGCGGGGCAAGCCCGGCCGCATGCTGATCTCCGTGGACGCCCGCCGCAAGTGGTTCGGCAGCGTGGAGAAGCAGCCCGATCCGGGCGAGAACGTCGTTCTGACTATCGACGAGAAAATCCAATTTATCGCGGAACGCGAGCTGGAAACTGCGATGCAACAGACCCATGCCGAGTCCGGCACGGTGGTCGTGCAAAACCCGAAAACCGGAGAGATTCTGGCGCTGGCCAATCGTCCGACCTTCAATCCCAACCTGGCCCGCGACATCACCCCGCAGAAACTGAAAGACCACGCGGTCAGCGACGTTTACGAGCCGGGGTCAACCTTCAAGCTGGTCACTATTGCGGCGGCGCTCGAAGAAAAGCTGACCCGTCCCGAAGAAGTGTTTGATTGCCAAATGGGATCAATTGTCATCAATGGCATGCGGATTCGCGATAGCAAGCCTCACGGGCTACTTTCGGTGGCAGGCATCCTGGCAGAATCGAGCGACGTGGGAGCCATCAAGATAGCGCTGCGCCTGGGAGAAGAAAGATTCTACAAATATATTCGTGCCTTTGGTTTCGGACAGCAGACGGGCATCGAAGTGCCGGGCGAGACCCGCGGTTTGACTAAGCCGCTGAATCGCTGGTCGAAGGTCTCGATCGGAGCGATTTCGATGGGCCAGGAAATTGGAGTGACTCCGCTGCAACTGGTAGCCATGGTTTCCACCATCGCCAACGATGGCGTCTGGGTTGCGCCAAGAATCGTTGCCGGAACGACTGTACCGCAGGGCACTCCTCAGATGGTCGCCTTTCATCCGGGAGTGCAGCGCCGGGTGATCTCTCCGATGACGGCGGCCCAGATGAAACAGATGATGCAAGGCGTGGTCCTGCACGGTACCGGCAAAAAGGCAATTCTCGAAGGCTACAGCTCGGCCGGAAAAACCGGCACCGCCCAAAAAGTCGATCCCGCGACGCACGCGTATTCGCATACCAAGTACGTGGGATCGTTCGCTGGATTTGCTCCCATCAATGACCCAGCGATTACCGTCGCTGTCATTCTGGATTCCGCGGTTGGACTACATCAAGGTGGACAGATTTCCGCGCCGGTCTTCCAGCGAGTCGCGCAGCAGGTTCTCGAATATCTGCACACTCCCCACGACGTTGAGCTGCCAACCAACCGCCAGGTTCTCATGGCTGAGCGGCGGGTAAAAGATCGAGACGTTGAAGAAGGATCGCCAGACCGCCTGGGAGACAGCCTCGAGGCCGTAGATTCGATGCCGCAGGATTCGAATTCCCAACCGGTCGTTACCGCGGCCAAGCCCACGCCCGAGGTGGCTGTCAGCGCGGTAGTGCCCGCAGCCTTGCGGCAATCCGAACCGGCGACGTCCCCTGTGCCGGAGCAGAGGCAAACTGCGACGCTCGAAGACAAGCCTCCAGGGCCGACACCACTCCCCGCACATCTTCCGTCCAGCGGGACGATTGTGTTGGACGTCGAACAGGGCGGGATCGTGGTTCCGTCGTTCCTCGGCAAAAGCGTCCGGACCGCGATTGAGATGGCGCAGGAAAGCGGACTGGATTTGGATGCTGTTGGCAGCGGCCTGGCTCGCCAGCAGTCGCCACCGCCGGGGTCCCATGTAGCATCAGGGTCGCAGGTGACGGTTAAGTTCGGACGGTAAACACCGTCACGAACCCAAGGATCTGTCATCCTGAGCGCAGTGCGAAGCCCGCTCCGCGGGCTTCATACGGTCGAAGGCCCCCTAGCGGCGGCAAGAAATTCGAGGTATGGGTCCTTCGACTCCGCCGAACGTTTCGCAAGCGAAACGTTCAACTCCGCTCAGGATGACACTTGTTTAGACGGCTCGGTGCACTAGAATCCAAAATAATGACTTTCGTCGAACTCCTGTACGGCGCCGAAGTGCTCTCTCAAAGCGGCAACCCCGGCATCGGCGGGCTGGAATACGACTCACGCCGGATCAAGCCGGGCGATGCCTTCATCGCCATGCAGGGTGAATCGAGTAACGGAAACAAATTCATCGACCAGGCTATCTCTGCGGGTGCAGTTGCCATCGTTACGGATTCAGCTGCCGAAAAGCCCCGCCCCGACATGGCCTGGGCGCAGGTACCCCACGGACGACGGGCGCTGGCGCGGCTGAGTGCCAATTTTTACAAGAAGCCTGCCGAGCGACTGGCCATCACCGGCATCACCGGCACGAATGGAAAAAGCACGACGGCATTCCTGCTCGAATCCATTCTGATCGCCGCGCGACGCAAAAGCGCGCTGATCGGGACCATCGAATATCACGTTGCCGGAAAAACGCTGCCTGCGCCGCACACCACTCCCGAAGCGCTGGAACTGAATCGCATTCTGAACCAGGCCCTTGGCCAGGGCGCGACCGAAACGGTCATGGAAGTCTCCTCACACGCCCTGGAGCAGCAGCGAGTTTACGGAATTCCGTTCGAGGTCGCGGTCTTTACCAACCTCACGCGTGACCACCTCGATTATCACCACACCATGGAGGAGTATTTTTTCTCGAAGCAGATATTGTTCGAAGGCTGCGGCACCGAACCGCCTCGCGCGGTTGTGCTCAATACTGATGACGAGTACGGTCAGAAACTGGTGAAGGTCAGCAAGAAACGCAGTTTCGAGGTGTTGACTTATGGCCTGTCCAAGGGTGATTTCCGCGCCGATAAGATCGCAATTACCCCGCGCGGAACCAGATTCGATCTGCTCACTCCGAAGGGAAGTATTCCCTTGTTTTCTCCTCTGATCGGAAAGGTGAACCTGTACAACATTCTGGCGGCTTCTGGTGCGGCGTATTCACGCAGTTGCGAAGCTGAGGCGATCGCGCAAGGAGTGGCGGCTCTAACCCGCGTCCCTGGCCGCTTCGAACGGGTGGACTGCCAACAGCCTTTCACCGTTGTGGTCGACTACGCCCACACCGACGACGCTCTGCGAAACCTGACCGCACTGGCGCGGGAATTCGTTCAGCAGGCCGGGCAGAAGGGTAGAGTAATCACCGTTTTCGGCTGTGGTGGCGATCGGGACCGCGCCAAGCGCCCTTTGATGGGCGAGGCTGCCGGACGGGGCAGCGATTTCGTAATCTTGACCTCGGACAATCCGCGCAGCGAAGATCCTCTTGCCATCATTAATGACGCCATGGTGGGACTGCAGCGCTCGGGCACGAGATACAGGACCGAACCAGATCGCAAAGCAGCCATTGCCCTGGCGGTCGGCGAAGCGAATCCAGGAGATATTGTGCTGATCGCGGGCAAGGGCCATGAGAAAGTACAGATCACGCGGGACGGATCAATCCCATTTGACGATGTTGAAGTCGCGCAGAAAGTTTTGCGCGACGCCGGATACGACTGCAAGTCTTCGAACGCCGCCGCCGGAAGACGAGCATGAAGCTCCCGCTTTCGAGAATCGCCGAATTCGTTTCCGCTACCGGCGAGTTCGATCACAAAGCCATCGCGCAGGCCTATTCGATTGATTCTCGTGCTATCAAGCCCGGAGAGCTATTTTTCGCGGTCAAGGGCGAGCGTATGGATGGTCACGATTTTGTCCAGCAGGCGCTCGAGAAGGGTGCTGTAGGCGCAGTCGTTCGCAAAGACCAGTTGGCTCGGTATGTCGTAAAGACTGGGCTGCTGGCTGTGTCCGACACTCTGGTCGCTCTACAAACCCTGGGCGCGGCCGTCCGCCGTTTGTGGGCGAAGCCGCTGGTCGGGGTAACTGGATCGACCGGCAAGACCACCACGAAAGAAGCGATTGCCCACGTGCTATCTTCCCGTTTTCGCGTGCTGAAGTCGGAGGGCAACTTCAATAACCACTTTGGACTGCCTCTCATGCTGCTGAAAATCGAACCTGAACATGAGGTGGCCGTCATTGAGATGGGCATGTCGCATCGGGGAGAGATTGCCGCGCTGGCTAAAATCGCGCAACCCGAAATTGGCGTTGTCACCAATGTGGCCCCGGTCCATCTGGAGTTTTTCAAGTCGGTCGCTGAAATCGCACGGGCCAAGTATGAACTGATCGAGTCCCTTCCCGCCGGTGGGACCGCGATACTCAACGCTGACGACGAGTATGTTTCACAGTTTGGCCGCGACTTTCATGGCAAAGTCGTATGCTACGGCCTTCATCCGTCCGCCGACATTCGAGCGGAAAACATCGAAGCACGCGGTGCCGCAGGCTCGACGTTTAACGTTGTGACCGACGGCCACCGCGAACGCGCGACCCTGCCCCTGGTGGGCACGCACAACATCTATAACGCACTGGCCGCTGTCGCCACCGGAATGGAACGAGGTTTGAGTCTGGCAGCTGCCGTGGGAGCCTTGGCGACCCTGGCTCCAGCAGATCAAAGAGGGGCGGTTGTCCAAGTGGGCAACATCACGGTCATCAACGATTGTTACAATTCCAATCCAACGGCGCTGGACGAGATGGTGGACACGCTGGCCGCAATGCCAGCCAAGCGCCGTATTGTAGTCGCGGGCGAGATGTTAGAACTCGGCCCTTCCGGCGAAGAACTGCATTGCCGCTCGGGAGAGCACATCGCAAAGAAAGGGATCGACATGCTGGTCGGGGTGCGGGGCCTGGCGCAGCCGATGGTCGAGGCCGCCCGGCGCGCCGGGATCAGGGCAGAATTCGTAGCCACGCCAGAAGAAGCAGGCGAGTGGTTGGTACGCGAAACCCGCGAGGGAGATGTAGTGCTGTTAAAGGCCTCGCGAGGAGTGAAGTTGGAACGAGCTTTGGAGACACTCATCGGTCGTCAGCCTTCAGTCGTCAGCAAATCAAAGACTGCTGACCGCTAGTTTCTGACGACCGACGACCGACGATTGACGACTGGACCGGAGGCTGATTGCTCTACTGGCTGCTGTACCTGAAGCTGTTCCACTATTTTCCGCCATTCCGTATTTTTCGGTATTTGACGTTTCGTACAGCTTTTGCCAGCCTGACCGCGCTCTTCACCGCACTCATCGTGGGACCCATCGTCATCAACCGTCTGCGCGAATTTCAAATCGGCCAGTTCATCCGCGAAGAAGGACCCAAGGCGCATCAGAAGAAGGCCGGCACTCCGACCATGGGCGGTTTACTGATCGCGATCTCCATCGTGGTCCCGACGCTATTGTGGGCCGATCTCAGCAACCTCTTAATCTGGATCGCGGTTTTTGCCACATGCGCCTTTGCCGCCATTGGATTCGCCGACGACTACATCAAAGTGGTGAACCGGAGAAATCTAGGTCTCACTTCAAAAGCCAAGATGGGCTTGCAGATTTCTGTGAGCATCCTGATCGCCGTGGCCCTGATCGCCATGCAAACCCGGGGGGCGTACTCGACCAAGCTGATGGTTCCTTTCATCAAGCAGTTTCATCCCGATCTGGTGATCGAAACGCTGATCAGCCATCCCGTGCTGTGGCCACTGGCGTTTCTTCCTTTTGTCGCCTTTGTAGTGCTGGTGATCGTGGGATCGAGCAACGCGGTCAATCTTACGGATGGCTTGGACGGACTCGCCATCGGCTGCACCGTCATCGCTGCCGGCGCGTTGGCTGTGCTCACCTATGTGAGCGGCCATGCCACCTTCGCGTCGTATCTTGAGCTGCAACGCATGCCACTGGCCGGCGAACTAACGATTTTTTGCGGAGCCATGGTTGGAGCATCTATAGGATTCCTGTGGTACAACGCCCACCCGGCCGAGGTTTTCATGGGAGATGTTGGTTCTCTGGCCCTGGGCGGCGCTATCGGCACGGTTGCGGTCATGATCAAGCAGGAGCTGCTGCTGCCTTTCATCGGCGGCATCTTCGTGATTGAAGCGCTGTCGGTGATTCTTCAGGTGGCTTCCTACAAATTAAGGAAAAAGCGCATCTTTAAGATGGCGCCGCTGCATCATCATTTCGAACTGCTGGGCTGGTCAGAATCAAAAATCATCGTGCGCTTCTGGATCGGATCCCTGGTGTTTGCCCTGTTCGCCTTGACCACACTAAAGCTAAGATAGTTGGTGACGGCGCTTCTAGCTCCTAGCTTCTAGCCACAGCCATAGTTTCAAGCCAGAAGCCAGAAGCTGCATTTATGGATCTCGCCAACAAACGCGTTCTCGTGGTCGGCTTGGGGAAGTCCGGAGTGGCCTCTGCTTTGTTCTTGCAGGCCCGCGGGGCGAAGGTCACGGTTTCGGATGCCAAGCCGCAAGACCAGCTCGGCGAAGAAATTCCGGTGCTGCTCGATCACGGCATCGCGGTTGAAACCGGCGGACACGGTGAACGCACATTTCGGGGGCAGGACCTCATCGTGGTCAGTCCTGGCGTTCCTGTAGATTCCCCGTCGCTGGTGCAGGCCCGGGCGCTGGGCGAGCCCGTGATCGGCGAGATTGAGCTGGCATCGCAGTTTCTGCCGAAGAACATCATTGCCATTACGGGATCGAACGGAAAGACTACGACCACGACTCTGGCGGGCGAAATTGTTGCGGCTGGAGGCTTTTCGACAGCCGTCGGCGGCAATATCGGCACGCCGGCGATCTCTCTAGTCGAACAAGCCAAAGCGGACACCGTCGTTGTGCTCGAGGTTTCCAGTTTCCAGCTGGAAACGATCCAGACATTTCGCCCGAAGGTTGCTGTCGTGCTCAACATCACACCCGACCACCTCGACCGCCATCGCACCTTCGCTGCTTACACCGACGCCAAAGCGCGCATCTTTGAGAATCAGCAGGCGGAAGATTTCGCGGTCTTGAATGCGGACGACCCCACCTGCGCCGGTCTGGTCAGCCGGACGCGGGCGCAAATCTTCTGGTTCAGCCCCAAGAAAGAGGTAGAACGGGGCGCGTATGTTCGCGATGGTCGCATCCTCTTTCGGGATGCCAAAGGTCAGCGCGAGATCATGCTGGTTTCGGAGATACCGCTCAAAGGAGGTCACAACGTCGAGAACGTGCTGGCTGCCGTGTGTGTGGGCACTCTCTTGGACTGCGAGCCCTCACGCATCGGCAAAGCTGTCCGCGGCTTCAAGGCGGTCGAACACCGGTTGGAATATGTGGCCACCATTCGCGGCGTTGAGTATTACAACGATTCCAAGGCGACCAATGTCGATGCAACCATCAAGGCGCTGGAATCATTCCCGGCCAATGTCCACCTGATTCTCGGAGGCAAGGACAAAGACAGCGACTACTCGCAGCTCAACGGGCTGCTGAAGCAGCGAGTCAAGCGTGTCTACACCATCGGCGCCGCAGCGGAAAAAATCGAGTCGCAGATTAGGGGAGTTGAGGTTGATCACTCCGAGACCCTGGAGACCGCGCTGAGGCGCGCGGCAGCGATCGCCGCCGCTGGAGACGTCGTGCTGCTGGCTCCGGCCTGTGCCAGTTTCGATCAGTTCCAGAACTATGAGCACCGGGGACGAATTTTCAAAGAGGTAGTGCACGCCCTGGCACTGTAGGCGCGAGCGTCTTGCTGGTGCTCCTTCTTCCCAGAACCGTCCTTATCGCCCCAAGGTCAATGCCACTGCCCGCGCGAGCGAGGACGCTCGCGCCTACATTGCCTGCCAGGAACCAAGATAGTTACAGACCATCGAGAAAATTCACCGACATTCTTCTCTGTGTCTCCGTGTCTCCGTGGTGAAATGAAAATCCCATGGCCAAGCGTGTGAGCGTCGACAGCTGGCTGTTTACCGTTACTTTGATCCTGGTATTTCTGGGATTGGTGATGGTATTCAGCGCGTCTGCGGTCATGGCCAAGGAGCGCTACGGGTCCGGCTACTACTTCCTGTTGCGGCAAGTGGGATGGGCGGCGGGTGGGATCGTCGCCATGGTGGTAGCGATGAAGGTCGACTACCGCCGCTACAAGCATCCGGGAGTCGTGTTCTCGATGTTGGGTGCCACCACACTGATGCTGATCTCGGTCTTTTTTCTTGACCGCGCCCACAATACGCACCGCTGGATCCACTTCAGCGGTTTCTCATTCCAGCCCTCGGAGGTGGCCAAGGTCGCGGTCATCCTGTTCCTCGCATTCTTTCTGGAGAGCCGCATCAACTCCATGAACGATGTGCGAAACACACTGCTGCCCGCGGTCCTGCCTACGGCAATGTTTCTGGGCTTGATCGTGCTTCAGCCCGACCTGGGCACTGCCATCGCTTGCGCCGCGATCACCGCTTGCATGCTGTTCGTGGCCGGCCTCGACCTGCGATATCTCGGCTACGGCTTCGGGCTGTCTTTGATTCCTCTTTATTTTCTGGTAGCTCGGGTTGCCTGGCGGTGGGGCCGTATTACGGCGTTCCTGAATCCTTATTCAGACCCTCAAGGCAAGGGATTTCACATCATCCAGTCGCTAATCGCCGTGAGCACTGGCGGCATCACCGGCCTGGGATTCATGGAAGGGAAGCAGAAGTTGTTTTATCTTCCCGAGCCGCACACCGATTTTATTTTTGCCGTCACCGCGGAAGAGCTAGGCCTGCTGGGGTCGCTGGTAGTTCTGCTGCTTTTCGGAATCTTCCTATGGCGTGGAGTTCGCACCGCGCTCCGCACTCAGGATGTGTTCGGCCGCCTGCTGGCTGTCGGAATCACCAGCATGGTGGTGGTGCAGGCCTTCATCAATATGAGCGTTGTGTTGGGGCTCATGCCGACCAAGGGAATCCCGCTGCCATTTGTATCTTACGGAGGCTCGTCGCTGTTTGTGACTCTGGCCTGCGTGGGAGTCCTGCTGAACATCACCAAACAAACTGACTGAGGCACAGACCACGCGGGAACAGCCGCCCCCGGCTGTCCGGGCGAGCAACGCTCGGCAATTGTTTGCCCGACGGGCAAGTACGCCCCTCCTCCATTATTTTCGACGCTCCTTAAACGTCAACTACTAGCGCCTGCCACTCCAACTTCCGGTTTATAGTCAGATCATGCGCGCAATACTGGCAGGGGGTGGCACCGGCGGACACGTGATCCCGGCGCTTGCCATTGCTCAGGAACTGCAGAATCGATACAGCGCCGAAGTGCTCTTCATCGGCACCGCGCGTGGCATCGAGAACCGACTGGTTCCCGCGTCAGGCTTCCCCTTGCGACTCGTCCAGGTGGGCGCGCTCAACAAGGTCAGTCTCAAGACGCGGCTCAAGACTCTGTTTGATCTTCCCCGCGCGGTCTGGGATTCGCGCCGTGTCCTCGCAGAATTCCAGCCCGATATTGTGATTGGAGTTGGCGGGTACGCCTCCGGCCCAGCTATGCTGGCGGCGATCCTCAAGGGAACTCCAACCCTGGCGTTCGAACCCAACGTAGTGCCCGGCTTTGCCAATCGCATGGTGGCGAGGTGGGTCTCGGCTGCGGCCGTCCATTTCGAGGAAACAGCGCAATACTTCCGCAACGCTGAAGTCACCGGCGTACCCGTGCGGGAAGCATTTTTCCAGATCGCCGGCCAGGCCACTGGGAATGCCAATCCTACTTTGCTTGTCTTCGGCGGGAGTCAAGGGGCGAACGCCATCAACCAGGCTATGATTCGGTGTCTGCCCGAACTGGTGAAGCAGATAGCAAATCTCCACATCATCCATCAGACGGGAGAGCGTGGCTATAATGACGCGCAGGCTGCGTACCAGCACGCCGGCTTGTCCGCTGAAGTCGCGCCCTTCATCACGGATATGCCCGCCGTCTTTGCCCGCGCTGACTTGCTGCTGTGCCGGTCGGGCGCGAGCACGGTCGCTGAAATTACGGCCGCGGGTAAGCCGGCAGTTTTTGTTCCTTTTCCACGCGCAGCCGACGACCATCAGCGGGTCAACGCCCAGGCGCTGGAGCGCGCCGGAGCAGCTGTTGTGGTAGAAGAAACGAAGCTGGAGCGAGTGTGGCTGGCCGATACCATCACCGCCCTGCTGGGCGATCCTGGACGGTTGCAACGTATGAGGGCAGCCGCGCGAAGCCTGGCCCACCCCGGCGCGGCCCGCGACATCGCGGAAATGGCGGCGCGGCTGGCAGGAATAGAAGAAATGTCATCCTGAGCGAAGTGGCTGCTTCGCGCAGCGAAGCCGCTGCGCAGTCGAAGGACCCCTATAGGAAAATAGGGTGCGCGCGACAATAGGATGTTGTCTATTCGACAAAGTATGCGGTTGAGCAAACGCTGCCCAGCAAGATGACGAGCAGATTCCGCTGGGTAGGGGTCCTTCGACTTCGCCGAACGTTTCGCAAGCGAAACGTTCAACTCAGCTCAGGATGACAAGAGAAACTGAATGTTTGCCAAGATTCAGCGTATTCATTTCGTAGGCATCGGCGGTATCGGCATGAGCGGCATTGCCGAGGTGCTGCTGAACCTTGGCTACAAGATTTCCGGCTCTGATCTGAAAAGTTCTTCCGTCACTCAGCGCCTGTCTGGATTGGGGGCAACAATCTTCGAGGGTCACGCCGCAGGGAACATTGCCGGCGCGGAAGTGGTGGTAATCAGTTCGGCAGTTGCACAAGAGAACCCCGAAGTTGCCGAGGCCCACAAACTGCACATTCCGGTCATTCCACGCGCTGAGATGCTGGCTGAGTTGATGCGCCTGAAGTACGGCATCGCGATCGCGGGCATGCACGGCAAGACGACGACCACCTCAATGGTTGCCGCTGTACTCGCGGCCGGCGGTCTTGATCCGACGGTCGTTGTTGGCGGGCGCGTGGATGCTCTCGGCTCCAACGCGCGCATCGGCAAATCGGAATACCTGGTCGCGGAAGCCGATGAGAGCGACCGCTCATTCCTGAAACTCTCTCCTGTGCTCTCGGTGGTCACCAACATCGACCGCGAGCACATGGATTGCTACCGTAACATGCGCGACGTGAAGAAGGCCTTCCTCGAATTTATGGACCGTGTGCCCTTCTACGGCGTGGTCGTGGTCTGCAATGACGACGTGCCTTTGCGCAAGTTGTTCCCGCAAATCCGGCGCCGCACCGTGACTTACGGGACGCGGCGAGGATCAGATTTTCAGATCAAACTGGGGAAGTCGACGTTTGAGTCCACGGAACGCCAACCCACTAGTCATTTTCGTGTGACCTACCGCGAAGGAGACCTTGGCGAATTCCGGTTGCATGTGCCGGGGGTGCATAACGTCCTGAACGCGACTGCGGCCATCGCGGTAGGAATCGGGCTAGACATCACAGCCGATGACATCCGCATGGCCCTCGAAAACTTCCGAGGCGTGGACCGCCGCTTCCAGTTGCGAGGCAAGGCCGGGGGCGTCAGTGTGATTGATGACTACGGCCACCATCCTACCGAGATTCGTGCCACGCTGACGGCGGCCCGGCAGTGCGGTTTCGGCAAGATCCACGTCATCTTCCAACCTCACCGCTACACCCGCACCCGCGATCTCATGGACGAATTTGCCAGCGCGTTTCAGGATGCCGACTCGCTGGCCGTCCTCGACATCTATCCCGCCAGCGAAGCGCCGATCGAGGGCATCACCAGCGAAGCTCTGGCCCGCAGGATTAACGAGAAAAAGATCAGCGAGAAAGGGAAGGGGCCGGCCTCGTACGCCAGTTCCTTCGCCGAGGGAATCGTATTGGCGGTGGCGGCCGCCGAGCCGGGAGACATGATTTTGACCCTGGGAGCCGGCAGCGTATCTCAGCTGGGACCCTTGATTCTCGCCAAACTGCAGGAAAATGACGCGCAATCGACAACACGGACGGCGGTCTCGGCCCCCTGAGTGACTCTCTTACCGTCCCTACAAAACATCTCGCGATTGATAACGACTTTTTCCCTGGCCCGTCTAATCGGGCAAAGGGAAATTGCCATGGAATCCGAAAAATTAGTGTATTGGGCGACACTGGGAGTTCTGGCGACGGCCGCGATCACCGGAGTCTCGACCGAGCACCGGGGTTGGAGCGACCGTCTGGCCGACCGCTCCATCGCGATGATCTCGCAGGCCTCCGGAAAGGCCAGAAGCTATGCCGAGATCGCACGCGTCGTTCTGGGAAGCGGGGAGCAGGACTCAGTTGGTGCCCTGCAACCCGATCTCGCTGGCCTGAACGAAGTCCAAGACGAGGTTCGGAACGAAGTGCAGAATGACGTACACAGCGAGGTTCAGAACCATCTCGCGTGCGTGCAACGCGTGCTGGTGCGCCGTCAGGCTGAAATGGCCAGGTTCCAGGCGATGAGAGTACAAGTGCGTAGGCTGAAACTCTCCCCCCGAACCATAGTATGGCCAAATGGCAACCTGGTCGTTGAAGTTCCGCAACCTCCGCAAGTGCAGGTTGGCACCTTCTAGGGTCGGCACAGGACACGTAGGGGCAGATCTCCTCGTCTGCCCGGCGGAGCGAAGCTCCGCTAAAGTTTTCCTTGATGCAATGCTAAAACCGAGTCGGGCTACGTTCGACTGGATAGATGAGGACATCTTTCCCTACGTGAGTCCTGTGCAAAACCCGCCAAATTTTTCTATCTCTCTTGCTCAAAAGCAGTTATAGTATTTTTGCTCAGCGATTCCCTGACGACAACTGACCTGAGTTGATGGCGCGGAAATCCGGCCACACCATCTCGCAGGAAGAGTTGTATCCACTGGCCGACGAGCCAGGGCGCGAAGAAGTGCAAGATGCGCGCCTGCTCGACTTGGACGTGGAACAGGAACCCCCATTCCTGCGTGTACAGAAGCGCGTCTCCGTCCGCCGCGGTTCACTCCCGAGAAAAACTGTTACTCGCCTGACCTGGGCCGCTGTTGCCCTCGGCATCATGTTCGTCTGCGGGACGACGGTTGCCTCTCTTTATCACTATGGCGAGCGCTCCTGGCGTTTCCGGGTTGAATCCAGCGATGACATCGACATCAGCGGGCTGCAGAACGTCACTCGCGCGCAGGTCATGGAAGTGATGGGCGGGGACATTGGCCGCAACATTTTCTTCGTGCCGCTGGTGCAGCGGAAAACGCAACTGGAGCAGATTCCATGGGTCGAATCCGCCAGCGTCATGCGCTTCGCCCCCAACCGGCTGAAAGTGGAAATTCATGAGCGCACGCCCGTAGCTTTCGCGCGCGTCGGATCGCGGATCATGCTCACCGATGCGGCCGGTACGCTGATGGACCTGCCGGGCCGAAAGAAATATTCCTTCCCCGTGATTGTGGGGATGAATAGCGGCGAGCCGCCTTCCACTCGCGCCGCCCGCATGAAGATCTACAACGACGTGCTGAGCCAGCTTGACGCCGGCGGCGCCCGTTATTCGCAAGAGCTCAGTGAAATTGATCTCTCAGATCCCGACGACGTGAAAGTGATGGCCAACCATCACGCCGGCGAAGTGCTGGTCCACTTGGGATCCTCCAACTACCTCGAGCGTTATCAGATCTACGTCACTCACCTGCAGGAATGGCAACAGCAATTCGACAAACTGGAATCAGTGGACTTGCGCTACGACCGGCAGATCATCGTCAATCCGGATTTGCAGGGGCCGATGAAGCAGGTGCCGCTTTCCACCGAAGCCGCCAAGAAAGCGATGGCAGCCGGGGTCAAGTCGGCGGCGTTGATTACGCGCATCCCGTCCGCTGCCAGGCCGTCTCGAACCTTGGCCGTGAAAACGGTCGGGCCAGCGCTTGCGAAGCCGAATCCAGCCAAGCCAGTCGCAAGTGTAAGAGCCGCCAAGGCTGGACATCACAAGCCTCGCGTCCGCTGGGCCAAGAGCTCGACTAAGGGCAGAGCAAGAGCAAAGGCGGCGACCGCGGCCGCGAAGACACAGCCAAAGCCTGCGCTGAAATCCGTAGCTACCGTCAAGCCGGCGGCGAAACCCAGCCCGGCAATTGCCAAGGGAGAAACACAATAGGAATGGCGAACCAGCACGAGCACCTTCTGACCGCAATCGACGTAGGCAGTGCCAAGACCTGCGCGCTGGTCGCGGAGATTACCGACAACGGTTTGCGCTATCGCGGTCACGGCGTGGCGGAATCGCGCGGCTCGCGCAAAGGCGTCATTGTGGACCTGGACAAAGCCGTGGGTTCGATTCAGAAGGCGGTGGAGCAGGCCGAAGACTTGGCCGGCGCGCCCATCGAGCATGCTTTGCTGGGCATGGCCGGGGCGCACGCCCGCGGCATCAACAGCCATGGCGGCCTGAGCTTCGGCGCCCGGGCACGTGAAATCGGTCGCGAGGAGCTGCGCGCGGCGGTGGACAAGGCCCGCGCCATCCCTTTGCCTGACGATCGCGAAATTCTGCATCTGCTGCCGCAAGAATTCATTCTCGATGATCAGACCGGCGTCAACGATCCGCTGGGCATGATGGCCGCCCGGCTCGAAGTTCGAGTGCACATGGTCACGGTTGCGTCCAGCGCGCTGCAAAATGTGGTCACGGCGGTGAATCGCGCCGGGGTGCATGTGGACGACACGGTGTTCGAGCCTCTGGCCTGCGCCGATGCTGTCTTACGAGCCGACGAGCGGGAATTGGGCGTATGCCTCGCCGACCTGGGCGCCGGATCCACCAGCATCATCGTTTTTCAGGAAGGTGCAGTCGCTCACACCGGAGTGATTCCGGTCGGCGGAGATCACTTTACCAGCGATCTCTCGGTGGGCCTCTGCACTCCGGTCGCCGAGGCGGAGAAAATCAAGAGGCTGTATGGCAATGCCATTGTGACTCTGATCCCGGAAGGAAACGAAGTCGAAGTTCCCTCGGTGGGAGACCGGCCGTCCCGGTTGATTTCGCAGCGCATGGTGGGAGAAATCCTCGAGCCTCGCGCCCGCGAATTGTTCGAAATGCTGCGTGACAACCTGCGGCACGCAGGAATGTTCGAGCTCTGCGTGGGCGGCATTGTGCTGACCGGCGGCGGATGCCGGTTGCCGGGCATTCTCGAAATCGCGGAATCGGTGCTGCATCGTCCTTTACGTCTTGCCTGGCCTGCGCCACTGGCGAAAATGCCATCCACGCTGGCCGAGCCGGAGTTTGCCACGGTTCTGGGCATGGTGTTCTACGGACACCGCGCCCGCCTCGCCCGTGGAATTCAGAACGGGCGCTGGAGTTCAAAGCTGAAGGCCATGTTCGTAGGCAAGGGAGCGTAGGCATTTTGTAGCGCCGGCGTTTCGACCTCGGCGTTTGGGTCTTCGGCGGTGCGGGCGGGACGCCCCACAGCCGCGGGGACGGCGGCGCTGCTAGTTAAGGCACGGCACAAGATCCGGAGACAGAACGGGCACGAAAAATCCACTGAAGGCGGCGTACATGAAAAAAGAAAACGACATTCGCATCAGCTTCAACGAAGACACCCGCAACGACGCCAAAATCAAAGTCATCGGCGTAGGTGGAGGTGGGAACAACGCGGTCAACCGCATGATCGATTCCGGCATGGAGGGAATCGAATTCGTGGTTGCCAACACCGACCTGCAAGCATTGCGCATGTCACGTGCGCCCATGAAGATCCAGCTCGGAGTGAAACTCACCAACGGCTTGGGCGCCGGGGCGAACCCGGAAGTGGGGCGCAAAGCTGCGCTTGAGGACTCCGACAAGATCATCGAGGCGCTAGAAGGCGCCGATATGGTCTTTGTCACGGCCGGACTGGGCGGTGGCACCGGCACCGGAGCCGCGCCCATCATCGCGTCACTAGCAAGTGAAATGGGAGCGCTCACCGTCGCCGTGGTCACCAAACCATTCGCTTTCGAAGGTAAGCGCCGCATGCAGCAGGCCGAGCGCGGCATCGCTGAACTGATGGATTCGGTCGACACGACCATCGTCATCCCCAACGAAAAACTGTTGGCAGTTGCCCAGGACGCAGGCTTCTTCGAGTCATTCCGGGTCGCCGATGACATCCTGCGGCAAGGCGTGCAAGGCATCTCGGACATCATCACCATTCCGGGCATCATCAATCGCGACTTCGCCGACGTAAAGGCGATCATGGCGGGCATGGGCTACGCCGTCATGGGCACGGCCACGGCCAGCGGCGCACGACGGGCAGTTGACGCCGCCCAAAAAGCAATCGCATCTCCCCTGCTCGAAGCAGGCGCGATCGATGGCGCGCGCGGCATTCTGATCAACATCACGGGTTCGACATCACTCAAACTTGCCGAGGTGCAAGAGGCCTGCTGCATAATTCAGGGGGCCGCGCACGAAGATGCCAACATCATTTTCGGCGCCGTGCTCGACGAAAAGGCCAAGGACGCGGTCAAGATCACGGTGATCGCAACCGGCTTCAAGGACTCTGACATCCGGCGACGACAGGCTGAGATGCAGAGCGGATACGTCGTTTCCTCGTTTGTGGAAGAGCCGGAGCCCGAGTATCGGCCCGAGCCTGTGCGTCCTCCCATCGTGATGGAGGAGGCAACGCCGCGTGCGATGGCCGCCTCCCACACCGAAGGCGTAGCCGTGGATACCTTGCGCGACGCTATGATCGCCAACTTCGAGAAAGAAGACCTCGACGTCCCGGCGTTCCTGCGTAAGCGGACTGAAATAAGCTAGGAATTTGGTAGCGCCGGCCTCCGGCCGGCTGTCCCGAGGGCGTCTCGCCCGCGACGATTGGGCGCTCCGCAAATGCGGGCCGGGCGCCCCCAACGACAGCCACCGGGGCGGCGGCGCTACTCCAAACCTCTCTGCTCTCCTTTTGCGCTGTCCTCGGGTCTAATCGCGTACTGACGGAGACACCAAAATGAAACGACTCCTGTTGTCGTGCCTAACAATTGTTATGTGTCTAGGATTCATGGAGGCCGCGGCTCCTGAGTCCGATTCTGGCAAGCCGGAGTACACCACTGACAATCAGCTGCTCCCACCCAAGAACTTCCGCGAATGGATATTCCTGTCGTCCGGACTCGGCATGAGCTACAGCCCTGGAAGCATGGACCACGTAATGTTCACCAACGTTTTTGTACCGCAGTGGGCCTACTCCAAATTTATCAAGAGCGGGAAGTGGCCCGACAAGACCGTGTTTGTCGTCGAGGAACGGGGCTCCGAGACCAAGGGTTCGATCAACAAAGTCGGACACTTTCAAACCGATCTCATGGGATACGGTGTGGAAGTGAAGGACGAAACCCGATTCCCGGACAAGTGGGCCTATTTCAACTTCGATGAAGGCTCTAAATCGGCCCAGGCCAATCCCAAAAATGCCTGCTGGCAGTGTCACGAAGACCACGCGGCCGTCGAACATTCCTTCGTGCAGTTTTATCCCACGTTGAAACCAGTAGCGAAGAAGTTCGGCACGTACAAGGAATCGGCAGAGAATCCGTAGCCCCTGGCTAGCGGCAAAATCGTTGGATGTCCGGTGTAGGCGGCTCCGGGACCAAGTCGAACTCGCCCGCCCAGCCGGAGCAGCCGCGCGAAACCACAGCTCGGCTAACGGTCTGCTCGAGGTCGCGAGCTTTGCTCTTTGCCTCCTCAGCGCGATTGCTGCCCAGCGCGCCTTCTAGGGCCGCAAGATCGGCGGCAACAGCCTGGTTGCCTGCATCGAAACTAACCAATAACCAGACGTAGGCTTCAAACTTGTCCGGCGTGACTCCTCGACCGTCTTTCAGAAGTTCGCCTAGCTGCGCTTGCGCTTGAGGCAAACCCTGCATCGCCGCCTTGCGGAACCACCCTGACGCCTTAGCGTAGTCGTTTTTTCCCAGGCTGACGAGTCCTAGCAATTGTTGCCCAAATGGGTCACCCTGGTTTGCAGCTTTCTCGAGCCATGACTCGGCGGCATTGAGGTCTCGCGGAATTCCGTTTCCTGTGTAGTAGAGACGCCCCAGCAACCACTCGGCCAGGCGATCATCCTGTTTGGCCGCCTTCTTGTACCAGTCCGCCGCTTGGCTGGAGTTTTGCGACACCACGGAGCCGGTGTCATAAAAATAGCCCAGCGCAACCTGTGCCGGAGGGTAGCCCAGCTCGGCCGAGCGTCGAAGATAGTCCACGGCATTCAGATCGTTGCGACCGACGCCCACACCCATCAGGTTGTTCATCCCCTTCTCGTAGAGCTGTGGGGCATTAAGGCCGAGCCTAGGAGTCTGAGTAAAGGCGGCCGGACTAAGCAGCAGGCAGATCAGAAGTGATGAAGGAAGCCGAGTACGCATGCAGACCTCTCAAACATTGATGGTCGTTGATCGGTCGAGGGGGGTCAAAGGACCGTAGGACATGTGCTTGCGCCAGGAAAGAAAGTTATTTAAGTCGAGATAAATGTGGAGGTTACAAAGCGGAGAGGAGACGCGCGTGGCTAACGACCGAGGACTTGTCTCAATCCAGCCTGACCAAGAATACTTTGCCTTCCGCTGTCTTGGTGTCCCGGGCGACTTCTTCAGCACGCTTGCGGTCGTCCTGCAATACTCTGACGCGAACCCACCAATCGCCCACCGGACTGCCGAAGCTCAGCACCTTTGCGGTCTTATAGCGCCGGGAAAGCCGGTTGGCCAGCGTACGCGCGTCGCCTTCGTCGGGGAAGGCGCCGATTTGCACCGCCCATCGTCCACCCTGGTCGAACGGCACCGGCGTACGCAACACCTCCAGCCGGACCTTGGCCACGCCTGCCTGCCATATATCGGCCTGCTTGGCAGCTGCCAATGAAAGGTCGACGATGCGCCCTTTTACAAAAGGCCCGCGGTCGGTGATTCGCACGACGGTGAAATGACCGGTTTTCAGGTTCGTGACGCGCACAGTCGATCCCAGGGGAAGTGTGCGGTGGGCCGCGGTCAGCTGATGCATGTCATAGACTTCGCCATTCGAGCTGCGGCGATTGTGATAAGGCGCCCCGTACCAGCTGGCGTTTCCGGTTTCGACGGAAAGGGGTTTTGTTCCTTCGGGAATGGCAAGTTCGCGGGCGACCTCGTCCGCTTTTTCCTGCTTCTTGTCTGCGTTCAATTGCGGCGTCGCTTCGGTCCGTTTCGATGTGGAGGGATTCGGAACTGTAACCGTGACCGCGGGCGGTGCGGCCATGGGCGGCGGTGGAGGCGGGCTGACTCTCGCCTGTTTTTTTCCGCCGCAGCCGCTAAATATGAGTACGCCCAATGCTATGGCCAGGGCGCAGGCGGACGCACACCGCCTCACCGGCGGTTGGACTTGACCTCGTCCAGATAATCGGCCAGCTTCGACATCTTCTCGGCAGCGACCCGCAACGCCTTGGTGGAGTGTTGACGGACTGCCGGGACTACCTCGTCGTTCAGATAGGTGATGAATTCCGCTGTCTCCTTTTCCATGCGGTCAGCGGCCTCAGCCACTGATTTGTTTACCCGTGCCGAGGCGTCCTCGACCTTGCGGTTGAAGTCTTTCATGCTGACAGTGTAGCCGTCGAAGCACAAAAATGCGCACCCGTCGCGTCCGGACGACCGGTCTGTTCATTATTCCCCTCGGTGACCTCATGGTCAACGGGAGAACATGGCAAGTAAAGGCCGGGCTAATCGTTGGTCGTTAGTCATTGGTCGTCAGCCGACATCTGAGACTTCGAGTTTCTTTAGCGGACACTGAACTCTTGGAGACCAACGGCCAACGACTAACGACCAGGGGCTGCTGTTAGAATCCTGCCATGAAGAATCGTCTCGCGATCTTTCTGCTGCTGGCTGCGGCCCTCATGCTGCCGGCTTGTACCGTGTGGCGCGAGCACCCCGGTAGCAGCAAATGGACCGATGCGACTGGCGGTGAAGGGCTGGAACGGAGCTTCTGGAAAGAAGTGAAAGCCAAGAGGTGGAACGAACTGGAACACCACCTCGCCAGTAACTACGTCGCGATCTCTCCGCAGGGAGGCCGGCTCGACAAAGCTGCAGCGCTGGCCCAGATCCAGCAGTTGCAACTGGACGACTACACCCTCGGCGACCTTCAGGGCGAAATGAACTCGGATACCTTTGTCGTGACCTACACCGTCGCCATGCGCGGCACTTTTGGCGGCCAACCTCTGCCGGCAGAACCGCTGCGGATGATGACGGTCTGGCAGAAGGAAAAGGCCGGTTGGATGGCGATTGCCCACTCCGTTCTTGGGCCGGAGAACAAATAGCCCTCCGGCTTCGATCCGGAGGGTTAGCTGAAGATTTTCCACGACAAACTATCCTCAATGAATTTAGACCACGGCCGGAAATTCGATGGCTCTCAAACCCGTGGCTGGCGGCAGAGCTTGCTGGTTTGGTACGACCGCAACCGGCGCGACCTACCCTGGCGTAGTGATCGCGATCCCTACCGGGTGTGGCTTTCGGAAATCATGTTGCAACAGACGCGCGTTGCCGCAGTTCTGGAGCACTACCACCGTTTCCTGCAGCGCTTTCCTACCGTTCAGAAACTGGCTTCGGCGCGGGAATCGTCGGTGCTGGCGGCATGGAGCGGCCTGGGATACTACCGGCGGGCCCGCATGATGCATGCTGCGGCCAAGGTGATCGTCAAGAAGCATGGAGGAAAATTCCCCGGCGAGGTGGCCGAGTTGCGTACTCTGCCCGGCATCGGCCGCTATACGGCGGCGGCCATCGCCAGCATCGTATTCAACGTTCCCGCGGCGGTCGTGGACGGAAATGTTGAGCGAGTGCTGGGACGCGTTTTCGGAACCGACCTGGCAGGCGAGCCCCTTTGGCAAACCGCCGAAGCGTTGCTTAGCCGCCGTCGCCCGGGAGATTTCAACCAGGCCGTGATGGAACTGGGCGCCATCGTATGCCTGCCGCGCCAGCCCCGATGCTCAGTCTGTCCAGTGTTCGGCCTGTGCGCTACGCGCGGAAAGCTTGAACTGCAAAGGAAATTAGCGCCTCAGCGGCGGCGTGACATCTGCTATGCGCTCGATCATCGCGACAGTTCAATTTTTCTGGTGCAGCGACCGAAACACGCGACTCTGATGCCAGGTATGTGGGAGTTGCCGGAAATACCTGTGTCGAGCACGCCTAGTGAAGTCAGCCTCATCGTACGGCATTCAATCACCGTAACGGATTACACGGTCCGGGTGATGAGGGGCCGTGTGTCGGGGGAAAGCAGGGGACGATGGGTGCCGAAAGCCCGGATTCGCCGGCTACCCCTCACGGGATTGGCGCGAAAAATCCTGCGGCAAGCGGAGATCATCTAACCTCTTGGTGGGCCGTGGCCCAATGATCAGGTTCAGTCTTTTCGGAGGACGCGCGATGGCGGCTTTGACCCCGGGAACCCGAGCTCCAGACTTCACCCTGCCGTCAATGGACGGCAAAACGTTTTCGCTGCGCGAAGCGCTTGCCCGAGGCCCAGTCCTGGCCGCGTTCTTCAAAATCTCTTGCCCCACCTGCCAGTACGCCTTTCCTTTTCTGCAACGGATCTATCAGGCGCATGAAAACCAGGCCGTTACGATCGTAGGTATTTCGCAGAACACGAAAAAGGACACCGCGCTTTTCATAAAAGAATACGGAATCGCTTTTCCGGTGCTCCTGGACGACACCAGTTCCTACCCGGTTTCCAACGCTTATCGGCTCACCAACGTTCCCACTACCTTCTGGATCGCGCAGAACGGCGAAATTGAGATCTCCAGCGTGGGCTGGATAAGAAAAGAGATGGAGGAATTCAATCTGCGCGCAGCCCAAGCCTCGTCCGAGGCCGCCACGCCGCTGTTCCACTCGGATGAGCAGATTGCCGATTTCCGCGCCGGTTGAGGGTCAAAAAACTAGCCCGCGGTCGCGGGCCATCTATCTTCCTGAGCGCAGCGTACCGATTGGCGAAGCGAATCGATACGCGGAGTCGAAGGACCCCTATTAGTTCACCGGGTGTTATCGGAGTAGGAATTTTTGCCGCTGCCATCAGTAATTACGCTCGAGATCGAAGCTGCCGAAAAGCTCACAGGGGTCCCCTCGGCTTCGCTCGGGACAGGCTCTTCGACTGCGCGGCTGCTTCGCGAAGCGAAGCAGCCACTCCGCTCAGGATGACAAATCTCGTACAATACGAAGTTCTCAGAAGCCCACTCGGAGCCTCGAAGCATGCGCAAGAACCTGGTTTTGCTGTCCCTGATCTTTCTCATCTGCGGCGTACTGGCGCAGAACACACCCCGGCCGATGTCGGTCCACTTCCCGCCCGCTGCGATTGCCGCATTTCAGAAGATTGATGCCCAGCGTATCCGCGCTCATGTGCGCTTTCTGTCTCACGACCTGCTCGAGGGCCGCGGCACCGGACAGCGTGGCGGCGACATCGCGGCGGAATACCTTGCCACCCAATTCGCACTCGACGGCCTGAAGCCCGCGGGCGACAACGGCACTTACCTGCAGAAGGTCCCCATGGTCGGCATTACCCTTGCCCCGGAAACCACGTTTTCGTTAGTTCCAGATAAGGGTTCACGCCGGGACCTTAAGTTTCTTTCCGAATACACCGCCTACGATGAAACCCAACAAGTCGAGTCAAACGTGAATGCCGACATTGTTTACGTGGGCTACGGCATCCAGGCGCCCGAGTACCAGTGGGATGACTACAAAGGTGTTGACGTAAAGGGCAAAGTACTTTTGATGCTGGTGAACGAGCCGCCTTCTGACGATCTCAAATTTTTCAAGGGCAAGGCGCTGACCTACTACGGGCGTTGGGTTTACAAGTACGAGCAAGCCGCCCGCAAGGGTGCGGTGGGCGCGATTCTGATTCACAAGACCGACATGGCGAGTTATCCCTGGGACGTGGTGCGCAACTCAGATTCGGGGGAGAAGTCCTATCTCAAGCTGGACGGTTCGCCGAGGTTGCAAGTCGCCTCGTGGATTCACCTCGACGCCGGCAGGGGTTTGGCCGCCATGGTGGGCCTCGACCTCGACAAAATGATGGCGGATGCCCGCTCGCGCGACTTCCGTCCCGTGTCGCTTGGGGTGAAGTTGCAGGCGCACATGGTGAGCAAAGTTCGGCCGTTCGAATCGAACAATGTGATCGCCATGTTGCCGGGCTCCGACGCAAGACTGAAGAGCGAAGCGGTGATGTACACGGCCCATTACGATCACCTGGGCATTCGCCCCGACATGCCGGGGGACAACATCTACAACGGCGCTGACGACAACGCCAGTGGGTGTGGCGTCCTGCTGGAGATAGCGCATGCCTACGGAACGGCAGCGCAGCAGCCGCGCCGGTCCGTACTGTTTGCGTCGGTGACGGCGGAAGAACAGGGCCTGCTGGGCTCCGAATATCTGGGCAAACATCCTCCCATACCGGCAGGAAAAATCGCGCTGGACTTGAACTATGACGACATTCCACCTCTCGGATCGCCTGAAGAAGTGGAAGTATCGGGCAGTGAACGCACGACTTTCTACCCCATGGTGCAGGCGCTTGCCCAGGAATTTCGCCTGGCAATTCGTCCCGATTCGCATCCGGAGGCAGGACATTACTACCGCTCCGATCATTTCAGCCTGGCCCGCGTGGGGATTCCCGCGTTTTCGGTCAATGAGGGCGTCAAGTACAAGGGGCACGATGCGGCGTGGGGGTTGGAGCAGGCCAATGAGTACACCGAGAAGCACTACCATCAGCCCAGCGATGAGTACCATCCCGAGATGGATTTCACCGGCGATGCAGTGATGGCCCGCTTCGGGTTTGCCCTGGGCTGGGAGGCCGCCAGTCAGCCGAAGGTGGTCGGTTGGGAGAAGGGCGACGAGTTCGAGGCGGCAAGACTGAAGAGCGGAACGAACTGAGCCAGGTTCAATGGTTCAATGTGGTCGCGGGCGACTCGCCCGCGTTGCGATGGGACGGGCGGGACACCCCTCCCCCAATCAGGTCAGCCTTCCATCACTCGGATCGCCGGACTAAGAATGAGGGTTGGCCCGGTCACCTGCTGCACATCATCTGCGGTCAACCCCGGTGCCACTTCTTCGAGAACCAGTCCGGTAGGTGTGACCTGGATGACAGCCATCTCAGTCACGATCGTATTCACCACTTTCACTCCGGTCAGAGGTAGAGTGCATTTTTTCAGGATCTTGGCCTGACCGTCCTTGGTGGTATGTTCCATGGCAACAATCACCCGCCGGGCGCTGGCGACGAGATCCATCGCACCGCCCATGCCTTTGACCATCTTGCCAGGAATCATCCAGTTCGCCAGGCTGCCTTCCTCATCCACTTCCATTGCCCCGAGCACGCTCAGGTCAACGTGGCCGCCGCGAATCATGGCAAACGAATCAGCGCTGGAAAAATATGCCGTGCCTTTCATCTCGCTCACGGTTTCCTTACCGGCATTGATAAGGTCGCAATCTTCTTCGCCCTCGATGGGATAGGGGCCAATGCCCAGCATCCCGTTTTCGGATTGCAAAATCACATCCATGCCCACAGGCACATAATTGGCCACCAGGGTCGGCATGCCGATGCCCAGATTGACGTAGAATCCGTCGCGCAGTTCACGGGCAATGCGCTTCACGATGCCCTCGCGTTTGTCGACATCTTTCATAGGTGCGGTCGTTGGCCGATAGTCGTTGGCGGTTGGTCAAAACCTCAGCGCGTTAGCTCTTGCCAACGACCAACGACCCCCGGCCAACGACTATCTTTTCCTGACTGTCCTCCGCTCAATTTTCTTCTCGTAAACTTCGCCTTGAAAAATCCGCTTGACGTAAATGCTGGGCGTATGGATCAGGTCGGGTTCCAGTTCGCCTACCTCGACCAGGTGCTCAACTTCCGCAATCGTTACCTTGGCGGCGGTGGCCATCATCGGATTAAAATTTCGTGCCGTCTTGCGATACACCAGGTTGCCCCACTTATCGCCTTTCCAGGCTTTGACCAACGCAAAATCGGCTTTCAAGGCGCGTTCCATCAGGTAGGGACGTCCATCGAACTCTCGAACTTCCTTGTTCTCGCCCACGACCGTTCCCACTCCCGCCGGGGTAAAGAATGCAGGGATGCCGGCGCCGCCGGCACGAATCCGCTCGGAAAAAGTGCCCTGGGGTATCAGGTCCAGCTCCAGCTTGCGCTGCAGGATCAGTTGCTCGAGCAGTTTGTTTTCGCCGACGTAAGTGCCGATGTGCTTGATGATCTGCCCCGCGGCCAACAGCAGACCATTACCCAACCCATCCACTCCGACGTTGTTGCTGATAGTGGTCAGGTTCTTCGTGCCCTTGCGGACCAGGGCGCGAACCAAATTTTCCGGGATCCCACACAGCCCGAATCCCCCAATCATGATGGTTGCACCATCGAAGATGTCGTGGATGGCTTCGTCGGCGTTGGCTACGACTTTATTCATCGCGCGTCATTGTGGAACGAGGATTCTAAACGAAAATCAGCGGCGCAAGTGACACATGATCGCGCCCTATTTACTCCGCATCTTCTGTTTCCCCTGTGGTTGAGCACCGGCTTTTCTTAAGTGATGCGCCCGCTCGAACTCCAGCGCCAGTTCCCGCGTATCCAGATTCTCCCGGATATGCGCCAGGCGCTGTTCCAGTTTCAACAGTGCGTGCCGGATGTTTTTCTTGTTGGTAAGGGCAACGTCGCGCCACATGGAGTAAGGACTGGCTGAGATACGCGTCATCTCGCGCAGGGCGCGGCCTCCGGTCTCGAGCAGCGGAGCGTCCTCGCCGTACTCATCGACCAACGTCGCCGCCAGGGCGGTGGAAATCAACTGCGGCAAATGGCTGATCCAGGCACAGAGTTGGTCGTGCGCATCGGCGTCCATGCCTGCTACTCCTGCACCGACACTCTCTACCCATTCCAAGAACTCTCCGCTCAGGCCTTCAAATATTTTCTGTCCTGGAGCGGGCGTGACAAACCACACCGCACCTTGAAACAGGTCAGGGTCGGCAGCCTCGACGCCCGACTGCTCCTTTCCCGCCATGGGATGTCCAGCGAGATAGCGGCGGCCAACGTCCTTGCCGAAGGTGGCGGTCGCACGGGCAAGCACTTCGGCTTTCGTGCTGCCGACGTCGGTCAGCAGAGTCTTCGGCGGAAGCGCGGGCCCGAGGCGTCCGATCAGTTCGACGATCGCCCCCACCGGCGCCGCCAGCAGGACCACCTGGCTGCCTCGTACCGCGCCCACAGGATCCGTGTGCCCTTCGTCAATCGCGCCCTTGTTCCGTGCCTGCTCCAGCACGGGAGCGCGGTCGCACCCGACGATCCGGCCGGAGAAACGCCGCTTCTTCAACGCCAGCCCGAAGGAGCCGCCGATGAGGCCCGTGCCGATGATGGTGATCTGGCGAATTGCCATTTAAGTCAGGAACCAGTACTGCGGAGTACGGGCCGTTAGCTCTTCAACAAACCATTGAGATCGTCGGGATGATTTGCGCAAACCAACGCATCTTCGCGCTCGATATGGCCATGCTTGACCAACTGCCCCAGAGAGTCCTCCAGGCTGAACGATCCTTTGCTTCGGGTAATGGTGATTTCCTGATGAAGGTGCTGCAACGAATTGCGACGTATGTGCTGCTTGGCGCCGTACCCGAGCATCAGCAGTTCGGCGGCGGGCATACGCCCACCATTCCTGGTCGGAAGCAGTACCTGGGTCAGTACTGCGGCCAACGCCATCGCCAGTTCCTGCCGGATTGTGTTTTGCCGCTCGACTGGAAACGAATCGGAGATCCGGGAAACGGTGTTGGCCACGTCCGTGGTGTGCAGTGTGGACAAAACCAGATGTCCGGTCTCTGCCGCTGCTACTGCGATACGCATGGTCTCAGGGTCGCGCATTTCGCCGACCACAATGATGTCCGGCGCCTGCCGCAGCGCGGCCCGAAGCGCAGTGGGAAAATCAGGGGCGTCCACACCGATCTCGACTTGCTCAATCAGGCTGCGACAGTGAACGTGCTCGTATTCCACTGGATCTTCGATGGTGATGATGTGCCGGGCATCTCGCTGGTTGACCAAATCGATCAGGGCAGCCAGCGTCGTGGATTTTCCAGATCCTGCCGGGCCGCCAATCAACACCAAACCTCGAGGCAGACGACTCAACGCTTCCACCGGCGGCGGAAGATTCAGTTCACCGAGCGAAGGTATCTTTGAGGGAAGGGCGCGAATCGCCGCAGCCGCCAGGCCGCGTTCGCGATGCAGATTGATCCGAAACCGTCCCAGCCCGGCCACGCGATAGGACGAATCGGCGATCTGGATTTCTCGATACTGCCGCAGCCCATGAGGAGTCAGCGCCGGCACTACCGCCGCTTCGATTTCCGGCCCGTCCAGAGTTTCGCTGTCGATCGGCCTCACTTCACCTTCGAGGCGAATGGACGCCGGAGCACCGGGAATGAGCAGGAGATCGCTGCCTGCACGCCCAACCAACGTAGTCAGCCATTGATCCAGGCCAGACATTGTGGGCTGAGTTTGTATCTCCGAGTCGTGCCGGGTCTCGGGAGCAGTGCGTCCAATGTCGGAATGGCTATCCATGTTAAGACGCTACGACAAGACGAAGCAGCCGGAAGAACTTATGCCACCTTGCGTCCCACGGCCGGCGCGATCATGCGCAATTCGTCCATTAGTTTGGCGAACTGCTCGGGAAAGAGCGACTGGGCGCCATCGGAAAACGCCTTGTCCGGATCATGGTGCACTTCGATCAGCAGCGCGTCCGCGCCCGCTGCCAGCGAAGCCCGTGCCATGGGCGGCACCTTGTCGCGCAAGCCCGTGCCATGCGATGGATCGGACGTCATGGGCAAATGCGAGAGCTTCTTGATGATCGGAATCGCCGACACGTCCAGCGTGTTACGCGTGTAGGTTTCGAATGTACGGATGCCACGCTCGCACAGAATCACTTCGTAATTCCCGCCCGCCATGATGTACTCGGCGGAGAGCAATAGCTCTTCCAGCGTGGCCGCAATACCGCGCTTGAGCAGTACCGGCTTTTTGACTTTGCCCAACTCGCGCAGGAGATTGAAGTTCTGCATATTGCGCGCGCCCACCTGGAAAATGTCGATGTAAGGCAGCATGAGGCCGATCTGCGAAATTTCCATGACCTCGCTGATCACGAGCATCTTGAAATGGTCGCCGGCCTGGCGCAGCAGCTTCAGCCCCTCTTCGCCCATGCCCTGAAACGAATAAGGAGAGGATCGCGGCTTGAAGGCGCCACCACGCAGCACGCGCGCGCCCGCCTTCGCCACCTGCTCAGCCACGGTGAAAAGCTGTTCCTTCGATTCCACCGAACAAGGCCCGGCCATGACCACCACCTGGTCTCCGCCGATTTGCACCCCGTTGGCAAATTCGACGATGGTTCCCTGCGGACGAAAGCTGCGCCCCGCCAGCTTGTATGGCGCGCTGATGCGGTGGACATGCTCCACCCCGGAAAGAACTTCAAGGTTGCGCGTGTCAAAGTCCACCCGCGCGCCAACCGCGGCCAGCACGGTCTGCCGCTCGCCCGTGGTACGGTGAACGGAAAAGCCCATCCGGACCAGGTGTTCTACCACCTGCTGGATCTGCTCATCGGTCGCTGATTCCTGCATGGCAACGATCATAGTTAGTCAGTAGCCGTCAGTCGTCGATCTTCAGTCGCCAACAAAACACAGTTCTTTCCTGTGCGAAGTTTGCTGACGACGGAAGACCGACGACTGACGACTGTCCTCAATCATTCACATCATTGTCCAACTCCGTATCGCGTCCGCCGTCCGCGGCGGCTCCGGGAGCGATCTCCTGTTGCTGAATCCCGCGCATGATATCCATGATCCGCTCAAAGATGCGCTGCAAATCGCGGTCCGGCAAGGGGCCAGGATTGATACTTCGCACGTTATCGAATACCTTGCGCTCCCGGTCGGGCTCGTAGATCGGCATGCCCGCGCCGCGCTTTAGTTTGCCTATCTCATGCGCAGCCTGCGCCCGCTGGCTCAACAGGTCCACCAGCTTGCGGTCCAGTTCGTCGATTTTTGTGCGCCAGCCAGAAATGTCCATGAATCAGTCGTCCGTCATCGGTCGTCAGCTTTCAGTCTTTGAGTGTCCAGCCGGTGGTATCTGGCCATAACTGACCAGAAGCTGACCACCAATTGCTGTGGAAAGGTGTCGTCGTTTCTCTAGCCAACTGGTGCGGGAGTGCTGACGACTAACGACCGACGACTAAGAGCTGCTTTACAAATTGTGCCACACTCTCCGCTTCTTTGCCCGGATTGCGTTCGATGGTCTCGACAATTGCGCTGCCCACTACTGCCGCGTCGGCGAATTTTCCTACCGCCTTAAACTGCGCCGAGGTGGATATGCCGAAGCCGACCGCAACCGGCAGGTCAGTATACCTGCGCAGGCGGCCGACCAGTTGGGCCGCATCTTCGGGCATCTGCTGCCGGGCCCCGGTCACCCCGGTTCGCGAAACTGCGTACACAAATCCGGTCGAGGCCTGGGCGATCAGCTTCAATCGTGCGTCGGTGCTGGTGGGAGCGGCCAGGAACACCGTCGCCAGCGCTCTCTCTTGCATCTCGGACAAATACTCGTGCGATTCTTCCACCGGCAGGTCGGTGATCAAGGCGCCATCGACGCAGGCGTCTTGGGCCGCGGCGCTGAACCTGGCCATTCCCATGCGTAGGACTGGGTTCAGATAAGTAAAGATGATGAGCCCAACCTGCGAACGCTGGCGGATTTCTTTGGCCAGCTTCAGCACCTGCAGCAGGGAAGTCCCGTGGCGCAACGCGCGTTCACTGGCACGCTGGATCACGGGTCCGTCAGCCACCGGATCGCTGAACGGAACACCAAGTTCAATCACATCCGCGCCAGCTTCAATGGCAGCAAGAGCGATGTCCCGCGTGGTCACGAGGTCGGGATCGCCACACGTGAGATAGGCGACCAGGGATGGCTTATGGCTGAAAGAAAGTGGCATGGAATCTGTGGCACGGCCCGTGCCTGGCTCAATCCAACTTTAGGTTCTCCCGCAAAATTCCAATGTCTTTGTCGCCGCGTCCGGAAATGTTCACAATCACCACCTCCGATTTCTTCATCCGGGGGGCACGCTTGATCACTTCCGCGACGGCGTGCGCGGATTCGAGCGCCGGAATGATGCCTTCGGTTCGCGCCAGCACGGTGCAGGCCTCGAGAGCTTCCTTGTCTGACGCCGAAACGTACTCGGCGCGGCCTGTGTCCTTCAGCCAGGCATGCTCCGGCCCAATCGACGGATAATCCAGCCCGGCCGAGACGGAGTGCGTCGCCGAAATCTGTCCGGCCTCATCCTGCAGCACATACGAATATGTTCCCTGCAGCACGCCCGGCGAACCTCCACTGAAACGCGCCGCATGTTCGCCCAGTCGCGGGCCACGACCACCCGCCTCCACACCGACGAGTTGCACTTTCTTGTCCTTAATAAACTCGTGGAAGATGCCGATGGAATTCGATCCACCCCCAACGCAGGCCATAATCGTCTTGGGAAGTTTGCCTTCCGCCTTAAGAATTTGCGCGCGGGCTTCGCGCCCGATAACCTTGTGAAAGTCGCGCACCATGGTTGGATAAGGATGCGCGCCGAGGACGCTGCCCAACAAGTAGTGGGTGGTTCGCACATTGGTCACCCAGTCGCGCATGGCCTCGTTGATCGCATCCTTTAACGTTCGAGAGCCTGAGTCCACGGCGCGAACTTCCGCACCCAACAACCGCATGCGGAAAACATTCAACTCCTGCCGCCGCATATCTTCCGTACCCATGTACACAACACATTCGAAGCCTAACAGCGCGCATACGGTCGCTGTAGCTACGCCGTGCTGCCCGGCGCCAGTCTCGGCGATGACGCGATGCTTGCCCATGCGCTCGACCAGCAGGGCTTGTCCCAGGCAGTTGTTGATCTTGTGCGCCCCGGTATGGAGCAGATCTTCGCGCTTGAGATAAATTTTCGCGCCGCCAAGCTCCTTCGTCAGTCGCCGGGCGTAAAAAAGAGGAGTGGGACGTCCAGCGTAAGTATGCAACAGTTCGTCCAGCCGGCGCTGAAAACTGCGGTCCCGTTTGGCCTTCTCGTAATGGCGCTCCAGTTCGTCCAGCGCAGCCACCAGAGTCTCGGGAACATAGCGCCCGCCATAGGTTCCAAAGCGTCCCGCGGATGCCCTTCGTTGCGTCGGAACGACTGCGAGGGACCGCGTCTTTCCGGTACGCGCGATGGGACGAGGTTGGATTTTTGCCGTTGCCATCTCAGTTGCTCTTTTCTGCCTGCCGAACCGCGTTTACAAAGGCGCGGACTTTCTGTGGGTCTTTCTTCCCCGGTCTAGCTTCAACTCCAGAAACGACGTCCACTCCCCAGGGTTTCAGCACACGAATGGCGTCCCCGACGTTGTTTGAATTCAGCCCCCCAGCCACGACCACCTTCAGCCTCTCGCCGATCGCTTGAATCCCCGAAGCGGCCGCCTTCCAATCAAATATCGTTCCCGTACCGCCCGGCTGTTGAGGCGTTCCGGAATCAAAGAAGACTCCGCTAATGCAGCGTTCTCCGGCCACGTTCCACTCAAGGCCACTGCTAACTTCAGTACCAGGCAAAACCAGGAATACTTTCAGCTCCCCACCGGCCTTCAGCGCCTTTATGAACTCCGGCTTGTGGGACTCAATGCCATGCAATTGCGCGGCGGTCAGGCCTGCCTTTCTGACAGTCTCCAGAATCTTTTCAACCGGCTCGTTTACAAAGACGCCAACTTTCTCGAGGTGCAGCGGCAGGCTCTGCACGATTTGCCGCGCTGATTCCACGTCAATATTGCGCGGACTCTTCTCGGAGAACACGAACCCCAGCGCATCCGCGCCGGCGCTGACGGCGGTCAACGCGTCTTCCAGATTCGTGGTGCCGCAAATCTTGATCCAAATCATGAACCCCAGTTCTCGGTTGCCCAGTTGGGAGTTCTCAGAGAACAAGCTTCTGGTCTCTGGTGTTGAGCGCTAATCCTTCGCGTTCCGTCTCCGCGATTAGAGACTGCAGGGCTTCTCCCGGCGATTCTGCCTTCATCAGGGATTCGCCAATCAGGAATGCCTGATATCCAGCTGCGCGTAGCCGGGCAATGTCCGCGCCGTTGTCGATCCCACTCTCCGCCACGGAGATCACATCATGGGGAATCATTTCCGCCAGCCGGAGAGCGGTGTTTACATCCACTTCAAAGGTTCGCAAATCGCGATTGTTCACGCCAATAAGATCAGAACCCGCGTCCACGGCGAGGCGCAACTCCACTTCATTGTGGGCCTCGCACAGCACATCGAGTCCCAGCGCGCGGCCCTTCTTGCTCAGAGCAATCAACTCCGCATGTGAGAGCACCGCTGCGATGAGCAGGATCGCGTCAGCGCCGTATGCCCGCGCCTGCAACAGTTGAAACTCGTCAATGACGAAGTCTTTCTGCAAACACGGAACCTTGGCGCGGGCAGAGGCGCGCTCCAGGTTATGGAGTGATCCCTGAAAAAACTCTTCGTCGGTGAGCACCGATAGGGCGCTCGCTCCCGCCGCCTCCAGTTCCCCAGCCAGGCTTTCGGGATCAAAATTGGCCCGAATCAGTCCACGGGAAGGCGACGCTTTCTTCAGTTCGGCGATCACAGCGGGTCCAGTCTGGCTTCTGGTCGCCAGAGCGCGCCGGAAACCACGCGGGGCATGCCGTTCAGCCCGCTGCTCCAACTGGCGCAAGTCGGCGGAGCGTTTCGCACTCGCGACTCGACAGCGCGCGGCAGCGACAATCTGGTCCAGGCTGGCGGCCATAGGGAATCTTAAGATTATACGGGAGCGAATGCGAATGCCGCCGACGGAGCAGGTTGCATTTCCTTTGTGTACCTTCGTGTCCTTTGTGTTAAAGCCTTTGACCCTTAAACCACAAAAGGACACGAAGGTGCACGAAGGAGAACCCACCGATATTGAATAGTGGTTGCTACCTCATTGGGTCGAAAACTTGAACACGGTCTGCGAATGGAATGTCTGGCCCGGCTGAAGAATCGTCGACGGAAAATCCGGATGATTGGGCGAGTCTGGAAAATGCTGTGTCTCTAGGCACAATCCGTAACGCAGTTTGTAGACGTGTCCCTGTTTCCCGGTGATGGTTCCATCCAGGAAATTGCCACTGTAAAACTGCACGCCCGGCTCCGTGGTGAACACTTCGAGCACGCGCCCGCTGGTCGGTTCATGGACGCGGGCGGCCAGCGTCAGGCTGTTGTCCTTCCGGTTGATCACCCAGTTGTGATCGTATCCGCGTCCCACCACCAACTGCTCATAGTTGTCATTGATACGAGCCCCGATCGCGGTTGGCTTGGTGAAGTCCATGGGCGTGCCTGCGACCGGGCGCAGCTCGCCGGTGGGGATCAGGGTTTTGTCCACGGGCGTGAAGCGGTCGGCATTAAGCATGACATGATGCCCGAGAATGTCGCCGTTGCCTTCTCCGGCGAGATTGAAATAACTGTGTTGCGAAAGATTGAGCGGCGTGGCTTTGTCGGTGGCCGCTTCGTAATCCAGAATCAGCTGGTTATCGTCGGTCAGCGTGTAACTGACTTTGACTTTGAGGTTGCCGGGATAGCCTTCCTCGCCGTCCTTGCTCAAATAGCTGAACGCAACTCCGGCTCCCTTTGCGTTCTTGAACTCTTTGGCCTCCCAGATCTGCTTGTTAAAACCGCTCAACCCGCCGTGCAGCGAGTTGGGGCCATCATTCTTGGCCAGGGTATATTTGATACCGTCAAGCGTGAATGTGGCGTTGGCGATGCGGTTGGCGTACCGTCCGACGATGACACCAAAATAGGGAGGGTTGGGCAAATATCCGTCGAGCTTCTCGTGTCCGAGGACAATGTCGCCCAGGGTGCCGCTCTTGTCGGGCACGCGCAGCGACACGATGATGCCCCCGTAGGTCATGGCGCGGACTTCGATGCCCTGTGAGTTGGCTAAGGTATACAGATCGACCGGCCTCCCGTCTCCGGTTTTTCCGAACGATTCCTTGCGAACCGTGGGTTTGCGTTTTGACGGTGCTGCCTCTCGCCCCATCACAGCGGAAACGAAAAGTGTCAGTAGCAGGGTGTAAAGAATTATCGTCTTATGGTTCATCATAGCGGGTTGCTGAAGGATGGTCATCCGCGCCGTTCAGGTTAGCATGCTCCGTGCCTGGCGACATAATCCCTCGACGCGGGAGGGCGCACCTGCCGTTGCCCGGGTGCGATGCTTACCAGGCCCGGTGGTTTGGTCCGAGAACCTTACTTCCGAGAACCTTACTTTAGTGTAATCTCAAACGCAATTTCTGCCCTTCCGGCACCCCATCATCCGCTCAGAACCTCTTACAATAAAGACATGTTTTGTCGAGTCCACCTTTTGCATCTGGTTTTCGTAGTTCTGTCCGCGGGTTTGCTCCGGGCCGGCACTGCGGCATTTGATCTAGCCGGGCCCAGAATAGAAATAAGGGTGACCCGGGCGGGCAAGACCTTGCCGATTGACCGCGTACCCAACCTCCAACCTGGTGATCGTCTTTGGATCCATCCCGACATGCCGGATGGGGAGTCCGTTCGTTTCCTCATGATCGCTGCGTTCCTGCGCGGTTCGACCAATCCGCCGCCCGAAAACTGGTTCACGAAAGTTGAAACCTGGAACAAACACGTGCGCGATGAGGGAGTCGTAATCACGGTACCACCCGGGGCCCAACAGGCGTTGATCTTCCTGGCTCCCCAGACCGGCGGCGATTTCGGCACACTGCGGTCCGCGGTGCGGGGCAAGCCCGGAGCATTCGTGCGAGCATCTCAGGACCTGAATCAGGCCAGCCTGGACCGTTCCCGTCTCGACAAATATTTGAACGTCGTCAAGGAAATGTCCGGCGACGAGGCTAGCGTCTTGCACGATCGGTCTGTTCTCCTGGCCCGCAGTCTCAACATCAAGCTCGACAACGATTGTTTCATGAAGCCCCGGCAACAGCAGGAATCATGCCTCACCCAAAACACGGATCAGTTGGTCCTCGACGACGGTCATAGCCAGTCCATGGTGTCAGCGCTCACCTCTGGAAGCGGGCCCGATCTCGTCGGTCAGCTGAGTACAACCCGATTGGCGGGCGGCGGGGCCTACAGTCCCTATGTAGGCGCGGTCGTGGATGTGGCGAAAATGTTGGAAAGCTTTCACACCCCCGAGTATCGCTATATTCCGGCGTTGGCGCTGCCTCACCTCGAGGAGCTGAATTTGAAGCTCAACAATCCGCCTTCGTTTCGCAAACCCATGTCGGTGATGGTAGTAAGTTTGCCGGCAGTGGAGGCGGCGCAGTTGCCTCCCCTTCGTCCCGTGGATGCCCGTCAAGTGCTTTGTTTGGAGAAGCCTGACCTGCTGCTCGCAGCCGAAGGCGCTCCGGTGGTCTTCTCAACCGACTACGCGCACCATATGGTTCTGCATGTCGCCGACAAGTCAGGTCGTGAGTTTGATCTGCCTGGTACGGCGGATGCAGCGCGTGGCGGCTTTTCCATCGCGACGCGGGACATCACAGCGGACAAACTGGAGAGCGAAGTTAAGGGAACGCTGCGTGGCAACTGGGGATTCGACTCCTTTGAGGGACCATCCTTTCGCCTGCAAAATGCGCACTCGACAAAGTGGATACTCGCCTCCGCCGACGAAAGCGCCCTGGTCGTGGGCCGGGAGGATACCGTCCACTTCAAATCGGACGCCGCAGCCTGCGCTGAGACGGTCACACTCAAGAATGAGCAAGGCAAGACGCTGAAAACAACCTGGGATTCATCGAAGCCCGATGAACTCGAACTCAAGGTTCCACTGAAAGAGGAGATCCCGGGAAGAATCACGATGCTGGTTAAACAGTACGGCGCCGGGAAAGCCGACGAAGTTGAGCTACGCAGCTATTCCGAAGCAGCGCGCCTGGACAAATTCGCGATCCACGCGGGCGACTCACAAGCAACCCTTATCGGAACTCGGCTGGACGAGGTGGATGGGGTAGAGCTGAACGGCATCCACTTCGGTACAGCGGGGTTTTCGCGCTTGGACAACCGAGATCAGCTGCGACTGGTTACTGAATCCAAGGAGATTTCAGGGCTGCATGCCGGCGACAAAGTCACGGCCAAGGTAAGTCTCAAAGATGGCCGTGTGTCGAATGTTGACACCGTCATCGATCCGCCGCGTCCTCGAATCACGCTTCTCAACCAGACCGTCCAACCAGGGCCGGCGCCTACCGCCATTCGACTGGGCAATCACGATGAGTTGCCCCAGGATGGAAAGCTTTCGTTTTTCGTGAACGTGGAAATCCCGGAAACATTTACACGCGCGGAGAAGATCGAGGTAGCTACAGCGGATGCATCGTACAGCGTCTCTTTGAGTCTGGATGACGGTACTCTTGTTCTTCAAGACGCGCACACCGTGATGGCGGTTTTCGATCCGCTAAAGAGTTTCGGACCGTCTGCCTTTGGGCCCCTTCGCTTTCGTGCGGTGCAAGGGAATGCCCAAGGCGATTGGCAACCGCTGGCGAACCTGGTGCGCTTACCCGTCCTGAGGGAAGTTGGTTGCCCGGAGGCTCCGGACAAGCAATGTGCCCTGTACGGAACCAACCTCTTTCTGATCAGTTCGGTCGCTTCGGATCCAGAGTTCAAACACTCGGTACCGGTGCCCACGGGATTTGCGGAGTCCACGCTGAGCGTGCCGCGTCCGGACGGCAGCCTGCTTTACATCAAACTGCGAGACAATCCGTCGGCGGTGAATCCCGCGTCCTTACCCGTGGTTCCGACTCCGCCGTAAAACCACTCGGCGCCGGGACTCGGATGCCTCAGACTAGCGTCCTTGATCCGGCTTGGAAGCTGGGCTGCCAAAACGCAGCAGGATATGACCGGAACCGGCCGCATGGAGATCAGCTAGATAAAGCAGAACCGTGGTGCCATCGAAGGGACTCGAACCCCCACACCCTTGCGAGTACATGGACCTGAACCATGCGCGTCTGCCAATTCCGCCACGATGGCAATAAGTGACTGGGATGCGGCCGTCTTTTCAAGGCCGCCTTCCAGGAAAGGACTACGAGTAATATTCTACAGGGGGAGCGCAGGCTGTCAAACCCCGCACGCCATGGAAAATCCCACCAAGCCTGCTGATCTTGTGGCCAATCTCCGGTCTCTGGCCCATGCACTCAGCAATTCGCTGGAGACGATTCTGCATGCTGCCTATCTGTTGCAGGAGGCGAAGCTCGACGGCAAGCACAAGAAGTGGGCGCAAGCCGTAGACGCTGCCGCCCGCGACGCCGCCCGTATCAACCGCGAGATCAGGAAGATATTAAATTCGGAGAGCTAGTCGTTGGTCGCTAGTCGCTAGTCATTAGTCGTGCGCCCGCGCTAAGCGATTCTTACCCTTCCAGCTTTGCCGTCATCGTGATATTTGCCTTGAGCACTTTGGACACTGGGCATCCGCTCTTGGCATTTTCCGCTGCCTTTTGAAACGCTGCGTTGTCCGCGCCTGGCACGCGCCCTACCACGTCGAGATGGACGGTGGTGATGGCCCATCCGGAATCGAGCTTTTCAAGGGTCAGGGTCGCGGTCGTCTCGATGCTCGCAGCCGTGAGATTGGCGGCGCCCAACTGCCCGGAAAGCGCCATGGAAAAGCATCCGGCGTGGGCCGCCGCGATCAGTTCTTCGGGATTGGTTCCGGGCGTGTTCTCAAAGCGCGTCGCAAACGAATACGGAGTGTTGGACAACACGCCGCTGCTCGCGGAAACTACTCCTTTGCCGTCTTTGAGCCCGCCCTTCCAAATTGCATTTGCCTTGCGTTGCATGCGATTCTCCTGATTTTTTGAAATGGATTGCGTCCCGACCATTGTAGACGGGGGCGAGGCAGGATGTCAGGCGATCGGAATCCGAATAGTGGCCCAGGTCGAACTTTCAAACGCTGATCCATGCATTTTCTGGCGATAGCAGCGCCAAACCCACTGGCCTTTGCTCATATTCCTTCAGTTTGGATCCGTAAGATGGATGCTATGTGATGCAGGCGGCGGAATACACAGGTCCTTCGCTTGCTTGTGCAGGACGAAAGACCGCGCTCAGGATGACAGCCTTGTGGCGAGGGGGCCAATGAAAAGCTTGTTCCAAACCGAGCTAATACCGGAATCTGCGCGCGGGTTCATCTCGCGGCTGGCAAGTCACTGTTCCAGCAGTTCGCCGCCATCCGCCAGATCCCGAGCCGATGCCAGGTGTGTACGAATTTGCCCCGCTCGACCACCGTGGTACGGTTCGGCTGGAAAATGGCAGCCGTGTAGCGGCCAATTTCGACAGAGATGTCACCCGATTCCTCCACCTGGAGCGTTTCCATGCGAAGATTCTCGTAGCCGGCCTCCGCGATTCTGCGAAGCATCAACTCGATCGGCTTCGGTCCCTGCGCAGCCTCGCATTGCGGCGGCATCAAGTAGCCGTCTGACGTAAACATCGCCGCAGCCTGATCGTAGTTTCCAGTATTGAATGCGGTGGCGAAGTCCTGAGTGAGTCCGCGAATCGCAGACTGAACATCGAGCCATGAATTGACACTAGGCGCGCTGCCAGATACGGGCCGGTACATCGTACGACCTCCGGGAGAGGGACAAGCAGGCGGCGCGATACCTTCCAGGTTGCGTCGCCGGTTGCAGTGATCTTATCCCAAAGCAATGTGGAAAAGCGTCCATGTCTCAGCTCGCAGTGAAGTTTGTCTTCCTCAATGCGTTGATCATCAATGCGTGATCTTTGATTCCAGGGGGTATGATTGGTTGCCCGGGTTTCTCGACTGCGAACCCGCTGGAAGGGTCTGTCTATGTACTTTGAACAGTTTTATCTCGGCTGCCTGGCCCATGCCTCGTACATGCTCGGCTCGCAGGGCGAAGCGGTTGTGATCGATCCCCAGCGTGACGTCGACCTTTACCTCAAGGCTGCGGAAGAGCACGGGTTGGTCATCCGCCATATTTTTGAAACCCATCTGCACGCCGATTTCGTCTCCGGACACAAAGAACTGGCTGCCCGCACCGGGGCGAAAATCTATTTCGGCGCTCAGGCCGGAGCAACCTTCGCCCACGTGGCCGTCCACGACGGCTTCGAATTGCGATTCGGCAATGTTCAAATCAAGGTTCTCGAAACTCCGGGGCACACTTTGGAGAGCATCTGTCTGGTGGTCACCGATGAGCAGAACCCTATTAAGTCATGGGCCGTATTGACCGGCGACACTTTGTTTATCGGTGACGTAGGTCGTCCTGATCTCTCCCGCATGCACTCGCCCGAGCAGCTGGCAGGCATGCTTTATGACAGCCTGCATAACAAACTGTTGAGGCTGCCGGATGAGGTGCTGGTGTACCCCGCCCATGGCGCCGGTTCGCTTTGCGGAAGAAATATGCGCGCCGAGCGGTCGTCTACGATCGGCACGGAGCGCCTTACCAACTACGCGCTAAAAATCCAAACCCGGGAAGAGTTCGTTGCACAGCTGACCAGCAATCTCCCAGCGCGTCCTGAATATTTCCTGCAGGACGCCGAGATCAATCGCGGAGGCGCCCCTGCACTCTCCGACCTGCCGGAACTGAAGGCAATCTCGCCGGCTGAACTCAAAGCCATGCTGGAGGAGGGTGGGATCGCTCTCGATATCCGGCCAGGTGATCAGTTTGCCGCCGGTCATGTGCCCGGCTCCATCAACATTCCTCTGTCAGGACAATTCGCATCCTGGGCGGGAACGATCCTCGGTTTGTCGTCTCGTCCCGTGCTCATTGCTGATACGCCGGAGCAGTTGTCTGAAGCTCGCCTTCGCCTCGCCCGGGTTGGCATCGAAGCCGAACGCGGATACTTGGAAGGCGGCATTGCAGGGTGGAAGCGCGCCGGATTCGATCTTGCGACCCTGCCTGAGATCAGCGTGCAGGAGTTGCAGCAACAGCTCTCGGCAAGCAAAATGCACGCGCTCGATGTCCGCCGTGAAGCGGAATGGATGTCCGGGCACGTCGATGGGGCCGCATGGTGGCCGCTCGATCGCTTCCGGGTTTCTCCTCCCGAGGTTGATCTCAATGTTCCTTTGGCGGTCCACTGCCAGAGCGGCTATCGCAGCATGATCGCCTGCAGTCTTCTGCAACGAGCTGGCTTCAAGAATGTGGTCAACGTCAGTGGTGGATTTGGCGCCTGGCAGGAAGCAAAATTGCCGGTGGCGACCGGTGCGCCGGTAGAAGCATGAAGTGTCTGTGGCGCGGGCGCCCTCGCCCGCGGCTTTTGACGTTTCACTGGCAGCTTTCGCAGGCAAGGGCTCCCGCGACCACATCTCCACCAAACCCGACTCTCCCTGTAGAATGCCCTAACCAAATCTAATGATCACTCTTGCCAACGTCCAAGCCGCCCTGGAGCGTATTCGCCCATCGATCTATCTTTCGCCGTGCACTCTCTCCGCCACTTTTTCGCAACTGACCGGAAATTCCATTTACCTGAAACTCGACAATCTGCAGAGAACCGGCGCATTCAAGGAACGCGGCGCGCTGAACAAGCTATTGACCATGAGCGCGCAGGAGCGCGATCAGGGCGTGATTGCGGCTTCGGCCGGAAACCACGCGCAGGGATTGGCCTATCATGCCGGCCGCCGGGGGATCAAAGCCCAGATTTGCATGCCGCTCACGACTCCCCTGATCAAAGTGTCTGCCACAAAATCGTACGGAGCCGAAGTCATCCTGGTCGGTGCCAACTACGACGATGCCTGCGAAGAAGCCATCCGGCGAAGCCAGCAGCAACATCTGACTTTTATTCATCCTTTCGACGATGACGCAGTCATCGCCGGGCAAGGCTCTCTTGGATTAGAGATGCTGCAGCAGCATCCCGAAATCGAGGTAGTCGTAGTCCCCATCGGCGGCGGTGGCTTGATCGGAGGCATTGCCTGCGCGATAAAGGAGACAAATCCGAAAGTCCGGATCGTCGGAGTGCAAACCAGCCGGCTTCCTTCGATGAAGGCCGCGGTGGCGGAAGGCAAACCGGTCACACTGCCTCCGGCCGCGACCGTGGCTGACGGCATCGCCGTCCGCAGGGCCGGAGACCGTACCTTGCCTTTGGTCCAGAAATACGTCGACGAAATCGTAACGGTTGACGAAGAAGAAATCGCCAACGCTGTCCTTCTCCTGCTGGAACGCGAAAAAACCATGGCCGAGGGCGCGGGCGCAGCTGCGATCGCCGCCTTGATCAATCGCAAAATAGAAATGGCGGGAAAGAAGATTGCCGTGCTGATCGGCGGCGGCAACATGGACGTAACCCTGCTGTCGCGAATTATCGAGCGCGGTCTGGTAAAGGATGGACGCCTCGTCCGCTTGCGCGTCCATCTTCCCGACTATCCCGGAGCCCTGCACCGCCTGACCGGAATTCTCGCCGACCACCGGGCGAACATCGTGGAAACCTCTTACGATCGCGCCTACTACGGAGTGAATCTGGGAGAGACCGCCATCGATATCACAATGGAAACCCGGGGCCCGGATCAGATCGCAGAATTGCTCTCCGCTCTCGAGGCCGCTGGCTACTCCCACGAACGAGTTCTCTGAAACCCGTGTGGGGCGGACACTCTTGTCCGCCGACGTTGAAAATTAATTTTGCGGTTGCTTCTGGGAATTTTTTGCCAGCCCAGAACATGCCGGACCATGAATGTCCAACCCGGAAGTCCACTTGCTCCGGTTTATTCCCTGCCCGCACGTCGCGGCGGTGACCCATATTCTGTTGCGAATGGGCGCGATGAGAGGCGGGAGCTCGTCTGCTGGGTAGCCACCAGGGTGCGGGTGGGGCGACTGCAAGGCATGGTGCCCTCTCGGCCACTGCGAGATGGCCATAACAAAAATGGAATTGGACCACCCTTTACCTCGACTCGCTGTCCGACGCGAGGTTGGGGAAGTAGCGGCATTCCTGCTCTCCAAGCTATTCAGTGTCGGTTATGCCCTGTGTCAGTCTTGAGGTCGTTTGGAGTCCAGACCGATTTCTTTCTCGCGACCTGTCAACCTTTTTTCCGAGTCTTGCCTCTTGCTCCATCAGAAGTAACTATTTACGAGGTCGCTTTTGAAAATGCAGGCAGTAGGTGTGAAGAATATTGCTCACCCAATAGATACCAACGGCGAACGGTTTGATCCCGACATCGTCCTGGCACCAGAGCGTGGTGCCGACGTAGTCGAAAGAACCCAAAGGACCGCAGAGCCGGAACGTGAGATCCCACGCCAGAGTATACAGAATGTGCTCTCGTTTTAAGTTCTTCACGATGACCGTGAGGATTCCTCCGTCTGTCAGGCGTTCGGCGACTCGAAGGTAGACGCTTTCCAGCACATCGAGAAAACGGTCGTAATCTGCAATGTTCCCTAGATCCTGAGCGTGTTCGGAATACACTAGGGGAAGGTTGCGGCGACGCCTGGTTTCCTGGTTCTCGCTACCCGGGTTTGCGAGCATTGACCAGTAGGGTGGACTGGTGATCGCATACGCAAATTTGATGGCGTCGAGTTCATGAATCTGATCCAGCTTGGTCGCGTCGCCAAGAAAGACACGGCCATCGGGCAGAAAATCAGGGAACAAGGAAGGCTTCTGCTCTTCATGGATGCGGTCTCTCGCGGTCTTTACAAACTGCTCTGACAGGTCTATGCCGAAACCGTTTCTCTTAGTGCGCAAGGCGGCTATTACCGTGCTTCCTGTGCCGACCATCGGGTCGAAGACGTTATCGCGCGGCTTGGAAAACAATTTTATGAACTCTTCGATCAAGGTTTCCGGGAACTTCGCGGGGTGCAAAATCTCATTTTTCTTCCTCGGCGGAGGTTTAGGGATTGTCCAAGCTGGGACAACTTCGCGGACTTTAGAGTCGGAAAGCCGAAGGATGTCATGAGTCGCCAGAGCCATGGGTCTGGCGTCGCCATTGGCTTGCATAAAGAGGCAGTAGAAAACGCGCCCTTCATTCTCGATCAGAGCTATCTTTTCATCGCGCAGACGGAGATGGGTGCGGGCGGCAAGCGCCACGGACCACGGGAATGGAAAGCCGCTGCCTCCGGTTTGCGGAGCACCGACAATGACGCAGCAATAGCGTTCGTTCTTAAGGGACGCTCGCAAGGCTTCGAAGAATGTATTGGCATAGGTCGTGATAAAACTGTCGAGGTCACCGCCTTCCTTAATCAATGGCCGGAGATCGACAAGCACGAAATCGTGTACCCCGATCGCACTCGTCTGTTGATGAAGCGTGGTGTTGACAGTCTTGAATGATTTCTGGCCCGTGGCATGGGCGATATCTCGCGGACGAGGTATTGTGGAAGGGGAAAAGGCATCTGCGCCGACGATCAGGGTCCGCGACGGCGTTTGGTCTTCCCAGACTGCCTTTGTGAAAAAATAGATACATTCTTCAATCAGAGCTTGATCCGACGTGTAGCGGAAGAAGCTCTTTTGGAACTTCATCCAGTCGCGGTAGACCAAATCGTTCATGCGGTTCGGCGGCCCGCCACGACCGTTCTTCGCCCCGTTGCTTCCGGGAGTCGCGTCTGGCTCCTTTAGCATCAAGCTTGATTGTTCGCCAATTGGCATGTTTTCCTGCTTTCAATCCTTAAACCGCGTCAAATCTACTTCTTCAGAGCGTTCATAGTGTAGAGGTCCTGGGCCAGAATATAAAGGTTCGTCTCTTTGA
>Ga0137403_10000402_pt1 | contig 55497 bp, 39 predicted proteins | sample CZOMad2_1_16fung_FD_122057 | JGI IMG/M metagenome (GOLD analysis project Ga0137403, IMG submission 122057) | Vadose zone soil fungal communities from Angelo Coast Range Reserve, California, USA - CZOMad2_1_16fungal (Hybrid Assembly) | ecosystem: Environmental > Terrestrial > Soil > Vadose zone...
CCGCCGTTGCGGTGAATGCGGAGCTTCGCCATGCGCGCGTTGAGCGTTGTAGGCTTGAGGCCGAGGATCCTGGCCGCGCCGCCCTCGCCGCTCACCCGCCAGCCGGTCAGTTCCAGCACCTTCATGATGTGCGCCCGCTGGACCTCGTGCAGCGTGGCCACGCCGGATGCACCCGGCGAATCCGTCGGCTGGCGGAACCAATCACCCAGCACCAGCTCCGGCCCGCGGCTCAACAGCACGGCCCGCTCGATGATGTTCTGGAGCTCGCGCACGTTGCCCGGCCAGTGGTACGCGGTGAGGGAGCTCAGGGCCTTCTTCGAGACGGTCTCGATCCGCTTGCCGGCTTGCGACGCGTATTTCGCCGTGAAGTACTTGGCCAGCACCGGGATGTCCTCCCGGCGCTCGCGCAGCGCCGGGAGTTGAATCGGGAACACGTTCAGCCGATAGAACAGGTCGGCCCGGAACCGCCCGTCGGCGACTGCCTTCGCCAGGTCACGGTTGGTCGCCGCGATCACCCGGACGTTCACCCGAACGGTCTTGGCGCTCCCGACCCGCTCGAACTGCCCCTCCTGGAGCACCCGCAGCAGCTTTGCCTGGACTTCCGGGGAGAGCTCGCCGACCTCGTCGAGCAGGATCGTGCCGCCGTCGGCCAGCTCGAAGCGGCCGACCTTGCGGGCGATCGCGCCGGTGAACGCCCCCTTCTCGTGGCCGAACATTTCGCTCTCGATGAGCCCCGGGGAAAGCGCGGCGCAGTTGACCGTGACCATGGCCGCGTCCCGGCGACGGCTGGCTCGGTGAATCGCCCGGGCCACGAGCTCCTTGCCGGTTCCGGTCTCACCGGTCACGAGCACGGTGGAGTCGCTCGGGGCCACGGTCGTGATGTGCTGCAGTACCTGCGACAGCGTTCGGGAGGAACCCACCAGTTCGGTGGGGTGATGCTCGGTGGCGATCTCCTCCCGCAGGTAGACCTGCTCCAGTCGGAGTCGCCGGAGCTCGTCCTCCGCTCGCCTGCGTTCCTCGACGTCGCGCAGAATGATCGTGCAGAGCCCTTGCTCGACGTCGACGCTCGAGATCGTCGCTTCAACCGGGAACACCTCGCCCGTGGCCCGGATGGCCGTGAGCCCCTCGGGAGCGAAGACTGACCGCGGACTCCCTTCGCTTCCGCCGAGGCACAAGAAACAGTCAGCCAGCGCCGCGCGAAACTCGGGGGAGAGGAACCGCTCGATTGGGCCGCCGCAGGCCTCCGTGGCTTCGCAGCCGAAGACCCGTTCCGCCGCCGGATTGAAGAGTCGAATCGTCCCGCCCCCGTCCACCAGCAGGATGGCATCCATCGCCGACCGGAGGATTCCCCCGAGCCGCTCCTCACTCCGTTGCAGCGCCTCTTGCGCCCGCTTCCTGGCGGTGATGTCGGTCAGGGCCACCAGGGCGTGACGCATCCTTCCCCCGTCGTCCCACTGGGCGCTCGCGGAGGCGACCACCTCGATGGGCTCTCCGTCACGCGTGACCAGGCAGGTTTCGATGTCCCGCCGCGGCTCGCCCGCCCTGAGCTCCGCCAGTCCCGCGGTCGCCCGGCGGCGCGATTCCGCCGTCAGGAATTCGGTAACCGGACGGCCCAACACCTCCTCGCGGGTGTAGCCCATCACCCTGAGCCAGTGCTCGTTCACCGCCACCAGCCGGCCGTCGTAGTCGATGGAATGGAGCATCACCGGCGTGTCAAGGTAGAGCGAGCGATGGTGCGCCTCGCTCGCGCGCAGCGCTCGCTCGGAGCGGGTGCGGTCTTCCTCCCTCTCCCGCAACGTCGCCACCTCGCGCCGGACACCCTCGAGCTCACGAATCAGTTGAGCCAAATCGGGCTCGTCAACCATCACGTCGAGTCTCGCCATCTCCCCCGCGCAACCGTGCGCCGGTCAGGTTGATCGCTCATCGCGACGAGGTTATCGCGCTTCAATAGCGGGAGATTGGACGCACCTGTCTCCCCATTCGGGGAACGAGGGCATGGCAGTCACGGAGCACCGGTGCGTCCTTCGACCGGGGCCGGCCCCCGGCGGCACGGGGGCGGTGGCGACTCCCCGATTGGGGGAGCAGCACGGTTCAAGCACTAGCCCGCCCAGCGGCCCAACTTCCCCGCCGTGGTTGCGCCAGGACTGGTGCGCGCTCAATGGCTCTGGTGTCGGGTGGTTGGTGTGGGGGAGCAGAAATGAACCCCAGGCGCCTCCTCCCGTCACATCCCGGGCTTCGTGGATCGGACTGGGCGTTTGACCCGGCTGGCCCGGGTCGAGCTGATCGCCGAGTTGCCGAACCGCCGCAGCACCCTGGTGTGGCGGTCTGGATGTTCTCTATGGTGGTGCTGAGGGGAAATGATCGAAGACAATGCTTTCCATCCCTCACATCCTGCCGGATTCGGCGGCAAGGCGGTGAACGCCTAGCCGAGGGCCGAACGCACACCCACGCTCACCCAACTGGCAGGCCGCTGGCGCGAGGAAGCGGAGCTCTACCGTCGCCGTGGCCAGGCCAACCTAGCGGATCTCTAGAGAGCCTCGCAAAGGAGCTGGACGCTGCGCGGGAGGCATACCGTCTCCAGGTCCTCACGCTTAGGAGGGAGATCGCCGCGTCGGTTGCGGGGGCGCCCTGGGCTCCCGGCATTCGGGCGGGTCGCATCCTTGCGGCCCGATGACCGGCGTTACATATTCCGTAACACCCCTCCACGAAACCTGGCGGTCGATGCGGCGCCTGATCGCCCTGGCTCTCTACACAGCGTCACCCACTATCGAAGACCTCGCCCGTCGTGTGGGGCTGACCAGTGCGGCACTGCGGCAGTATCGGTTGGGTCGGAGGACCCCATCAGCCGAGGTCGCTGTGCGGCTCGCTCGGGCGCTCCGTGATCAAGCTAGGCGACTCGTCGCAATTGCGCGCCGGCTCGAGGGGTTTCACACCTGACGCGGAGGTGGCGACAATGCGCAGGCGCAAGCGCTACAGTGCGGCTCGCCCAGGCGGAGAAGCTGGCTAAGCTGCCCCACCTCGAGCGCGGCGGCTGGCACGCCTTCCGCCGGAAGTGGGCGACCGAGCGGAAACACCTGCCGAACGTGGACGTGGCCGCAGCTCGTGGCTGGGCGGGAACCGAGACGCTCGTGCGGTGCTACCAGCAGGCGGATGATGCGACTATGTTGGCCGTCGTGCTCGGTGCCGGTCAACGCAGGGAAAAACAGGCGTAAATGCGGGGGTCTTTACACGGAAGTTGACTCACCCGCGCTATGGTGCACTTGAGGAGATTGCTCCAAAGCGCGAAATTGCAATGACCTGGGTCCGTAGCTCAGTTGGATAGAGCGCTTGCCTCCGGAGCAAGAGGTCGTGGGTTCGAATCCCGCCGGGCCCATGAAGAAAGTCGAAGCCCCGCTTGGACATGTCCGAGCGGGGCTTGCTGCCGTAACATCCCGCCCGGACCCGCGACGATGACGCTGCGCAACCAACTACTCGCGGGCATGACCGTCCTCTTCGGGGTGCGGGCATCACTGGCCTTCCTCCGGATAGGGCCGGTGAACGTCGCCGATGAGATCGGCTATCTCACGAACGCGCGATTGCTCGCCGGCGGCCCTCGCGGCCAGATGGTCTGGGCACCGTTCTACCACGGCGGCTACTCGCTCCTGATCGCGCCGCTGCTGCGACTCGACCTGGATCCGACCCTGACGTATAGACTGATCCTGATGGTGAATGCTCTCCTGGCCGCTGCTCTGCTGCCGCTTCTGTATCTCCTCCTCACGCGCTCGTTCGCCATATCGCCTGGCGTAGCTTTTTCCGCGGCCCTGGCCGGGGCCGCTTATCCGTCGATCACGGTGTGGTCGCAGATGGCAATGCCGGAGAATCTTCTGACGCCGCTGATCGTCGGGTGGCTGCTGCTGTTCGGGGCGCTCGTACGCACCCCAAGCCAGGCGGTGCGGGTGCTATGCGCGGTTGGGGCGGCCGGTGCCGCGGTCGCGGCGTCGGCGGTCCACGGGCGCATGATATTTCTGGTACCGCTGACCGGCATCGCCCTGGTCACGCTGGCCCTCCGCGGACGCCTGGGCAAACCGGCGCTGGCCGGCGCCCTCGGATGCCTCGTCGGCGGCCTGTACGCCGCGCACCGCTTGGACCAGTTCCTCCTGGCCAGAAACTATCCCGGGCGGGTCTTTCACGAATTCACCCGACCGATCGCGGCGATCGCGAGCCTCGACGGGGTGCGCGCCGTGGCCCGTAATCTCGTCGGTCACACCTGGTACTTGCTCGTCGCCACGCTCGGGCTGGTTGCGCTGTATCTGGTCATCGAGGGCTTCCCACGGCTGGTGCGGGGCGTCCGCCGTGACGCTGAGGAGCCGGACATGATTCTCCTGCTCCTGCTGGCGACGACGGCCGGACTCCTGGCCGTGTCTGTGATGTCGTTTCCGGTTCTGGGCCGCTCACATCACCTCATCTACGGGCGTTACTTCGATCCGGCGGTTCCGGCGCTGGTCGCAGTGAGCCTGGCGCGGCTCATGACCCTCAAGCGGCTTCCGCGGCTTCGCTGGCTGCTGGCGGGGCTCGCTATCCTGACGCTCGCCGTCGCCGCGCTCCGGGCGGGCAGCAGCGCGTCCGGCGCACAACGCCAGCACGTCGCAAGCCTGCCGTTCATCACCGGTGATCTGGAGCCCTGGGTACTGCTGGGTGCGGGCGCTGTGGCCTGTGCCGCCCTGGGGCTGTTCGGGTTCCTGCTTCGTACTCGGCCCGCCGCACTCGCGCCGGTGACACTCGGTCTGTTTGCCCTGATCGGCGCCTACAGCGAGAGCGATGCGGTGCTGGTCAGGCAGCGCTCCTTTTATCCCGCTGGGTGGACGAGTCCTCGGGACGCCGCCGAGGAGAACCACGTGCGGCAGGTGGCTTACGACATGGATCACCTGGAGCGTACCGGCGTCTGGATCTACCAGTGGTTCTTGCCCCGCACCCGGGTAGTGCGCTACTGGGGGAGCCGCGAGCAACCTCCGGCGCGCTACTTCATCAGCTCGCAAGGGTGGCAACGCGAGCACCCCGGCGAATCGGCCACGGCGCTATGGCTCGACCCAAACCGGGATCAGGCGCTCTGGCGACTGGGTCCCTGACAATGGCGTCGGTCCGAGATGCCATCTGCCCCTGACGCAGTAAGTCCCCATCCCGGCGTCTCGGCCTGGGCACCGCTGGGGCTGCGGGTGTTCCGGATGCTGTGGCTGGCAGTATTGGCCAGCGACATCGGGACGTGGATGCAGACGGTAGGCGCCCAATGGCTGCTGGTCGGCCTGCCCGGCGCCACCACCCTGGTCGCACTGGTCCAGACCGCCGACACGTTACCCGATGTGCTGCTCGCCCTGCCCGGCGGAGCGCTGGCCGATGCCTTCGACCGGCGCCGGCTTCTCATCAGCCTGCAAGCCTTCCAGGTGGTGCTCGGCGTGGGATTGACCGCGCTCACCTTCACCGGCCAGATGACCCCGCCGCTGCTGCTGGCATTTACCTTCGCGCTCGGTTCCGGCGCAGCATTGGCCACGCCTGCCTACCAGGCGCTCATCCCCGAACTGGTCCCCCGGGCCCAGCTCCCATCCGCCGCTGCGCTCGGTGGCATCAGCGTGAACTTGGCTCGCGCGATCGGTCCCGCCCTCGCCGGCCTGCTGATCGCGCGGGTCGGGGTCGGTGCGGTATTCGCGCTCAACACCGCCGCCTTCGTGCTCTTCACATTGGTGCTGATGGCATGGCGCCGCCCGGCCGAGGAGGGTGGGGCCTCGCCCGAGCGGTTCATCCCCGCGTTGCGCGCGGGTGGGCGTTACGTTCGCTACTCCCCGGTCGTCCGACGCATTCTGCTGCATCTGGGCCTGTTCATGGTGCCCGCGACGGCGATATGGGCGCTGCTGCCGCTGGTGGCCAGCCGGCGATTGGGGATGGGACCTGGCGGCTACGGTCTGCTACTTGGCGCGCTCGGCGCCGGCGCGATAGCCGGGGCTGTCACCCTGCCGCAGCTGCGCGGGCGACTGTCGAACAACCGGATTCTCCTGGCTGCTGCCGCGCTCTACGGAACAGCCATGGTCGTGCTCATGCTGGTCCGCCATCCCGTGGTCGCCTTTCTCGCACTGGTTCCCGCGGGCGCCGCGTGGCTCGTGGTCATAGCGAGTACCAATGCGGCCGTGCAGCTGTTCCTGCCGGGGTGGGTGCGCGCCCGGGGCCTCGCCGTGTATCAGATGGTGCTGTTCGGCTCCCAGGCCTTGGGGGCGCTGGTGTGGGGGTTGGTTGCTGCGTACACAGGACTGGTCACCACATTCCTGCTGGCCGCCGCAACACTGCTGGCCGGGGCCGCAACCATCCCTCTCTGGCCGTTGTTCGACGTCCGTGGACTCAACCGCGAGCCGTCGTTCCACTGGCCGGAACCAAACCTGGCGATCGACCCCGAGCCCGACGTGGGGCCGGTTCTCGTCACCACCAGCTATACGGTCGCGCCGGAGCGCCAGACGGCGTTCCTGCAGGCGATGCGTGCGGTGCGCCTGTCGCGATTGAGTACGGGCGCGATCCGCTGGGGGCTCTATCGGGACGGCGAGAGGGCGAACCGTTTCGTCGAGACCTACATCGTCCCGTCGTGGGACGAGCATCTCCGGCAGCACCACGGTCGGCTGACCGGTGCTGACGCAGCCATCGAGCGGGAGGCCCGTGCGTTGTCGGACTCACGCCCCCAGGTCACGCATCTGTTCCCCGCCGATGATCCCAGCTGAACGGAGCAATGCCGCTAGTAACCGTGGGGAAAGGAGCCCTGCCGCGGGGCTTGGTGACCTGCCGCGCTGGGCGGGGCCGGCTCCAGACGGTGCGCCAGTTGACGGACGGGTTGCCCGGTGAGACGTTGCTCGGAGTGTCCTCAACTTGTGCTGGGAGCGTGGCATGGACCTCGAGCGGGCAGTCGGACTTAGCCCCGAAGGCGCGGTATGGTTACCGGAACGGCGTGCCGCCATCCGCTCGATCCTGCTCAAGCTCGCGGCGATGGGCGTCCAGGTGCCCCTGGCCACCGGTGATCAGGAGGTCCTCCACCTGGCCGGCGATCTGTTCGCCCGCTACCGCGAGCAGACCCGGCTGCTCTCCGAGCACCTGTGCCCCGCCGACCGGCGGATCCAGAACTACATCGACGGGCTGCTCTCGTCGGTAGACTTTCCTGAACCGGTGCGGCTCCCCGGCGAGACGCTCATTCTCGATCACTACGGGCTGGCCCGCGAGCTCTCCCTGCCGATCGATGCCGACGGGTGGCACAACGAGCTGGTGTCGAGCTATCGGCTCGACAACGGCGTGCTGCACAACCCCGTCAACGATCGCCGGACCACGCAGGGCGTGTTCCACGTGGCCGAGGGTGGTCTCCCGATTCCCGCGGACAAGATCCGGGTGCCGCTCGTGGCGTTCATCCGGTTGCTCCAGGAGGCGCTGCGGCCGCCCGCTCATCTCAAGTGCCTCCCGTTCAGCGCCAACTGGACGGAACCGGTCGAGACCATGGTGTCGCTGCTGCTCCGCCCGCTGGTGTGTCCGGCAGTCCCCAAGGTGACGCCGGAAAAGCGGATGGAGATGCGCTTCTTCGCGCCCGGCGGGCTGGTCTGCAACCTGGACTTTGTGGAGAGCATCTTCGGCAACGCCGGCGACCCCTACCTGCCGGGCAATGACGCCGCCCTCGACGTGGACGGCTGGACCGGCCACAGCGGCTGCGTGATCCTCGCGCCGCACCTCACCCGCCTCCGCAAGAAAGATCTCGGCCTGCCGCACGTGAGCCAGGCCACCGACGCCGAGCGCGCCGCGGGGATGTGCTGGGCCAACGAGAACGAGCTGTACAACGACGGCAAGGCCTTCAAGGTGACCTCGCGCAGCATGGACGGCGTGATGGTGACGATCCTGGCCGACAATTACTTCGGGTACTGTAAGAAGGAAGTGAAGACCCAGATCAGCTACAGTGCGAATCTGTTCGGCCTGGCCGAGGAGGAGCACGCCGGCGGGGCACTGGCCTTTGCGACGTTCAATCTGGGCGACCGGTTCGTGCCGGATCTCGTGAGGATCGTGAGCGCGAACCACCGGTTCGCGGAAGTGCTCGCGCTGGTGGGGCAGCGCGCGAAATACCATGCCTCGGGCTATGCGACCGATGCCCTCTACCCCGAGATCCACTACATGCCGGAGGACATGGAGATCGACGTCACCCGGCAGGACATCAAGTGGCTGAGCGACGGCCAGGAGCAACACCTCAAGCTTCTCCCTGGCCGGATCTACATCCACCCGAGCGGCTACAAGGTCCGCATGGCCAAGCACCGCGCGGCGCCGAGCTGGCGCCTGATCGGGACCGTCCCCGAGGGTGCCTTTTGCCACAAGCCGTGCACCGTATCGGGCGGCGGCAAGTCCGAGATCAGCAAGAGCCTGGTGGACGCCGTGCTGCCCGGGTCCTTCTACGTTCGCAGCTTCGAGGACGACATGGCGCTGGTCCAGGCCATCGTCGATCGGAGCTACGACGACGCGCTCGTGGCGGAGCTCCGTCCCGGCAGCGCGCGGGGCCCTTCACGGCAGATCCTTTCTCCTGATCGGTCGCTGGGCTCGGTGATCAAGCTGCTCACACCCAACCCCGTCGAGTTCACGCCGGAGTACAACGCCTGGCTCGAGAGCATTCCAAACCATGTGCGTGCGCTGGTGTTCGTCATCAAGCGCTTTTTCCGGCCCGAATGGGGGGAGGATTGGCGGCGCCGCTTCAGCGTGGACGTCATCAACGGCGCACCGGGACACGAGCTCAAGTACGAGGGACGGCGCCTGGTCGCCAGCTATCTCCGGATCGGGCGCCAGGAGAACGGCGCGTGGCGGACCTACAAGCTGAGGCAGGACTTCGTGGCGGCGGATAAAGTCCAGATGGAGGACGACATCACTGCCTCGGTGGTAGTCCCGGCGCGCCGGTTGGTGGGGCTCCCGGGCGAGTACGACGGCCATCCAAGCCTCAAGCTGGCGGAAAACTGCGAGTTCAGGCTGTTCCAGCGCCCCGACGACGCGATCCACCCCGGCTTCGACCGGCAGACCGAGGAGGACATGGCCGGGTCCGGGCTGTTCTGCTCCAACTTTCAGCCGCTCACCCGTGACGACGCGCAGCGCATCGTGGAAGACGTAGCGGTCCACGACGCCTTCACCCAGCCGATGCGCGAGCACGTGGCCCGGAACGCGGCGCGCACCGACGACGGGTACTCGATCTGCTCGGCCGACACCAGGCTCATCGGCGGCAATCGGACCAAGAACCCGCGCTATCTGCAGGTGCGGCCGGACCTCGCGCGACCCCGCGACCGGTACGTCGCCGAGATGGGCGCCCGGCTCAACCGGCGGCTGCCGCTCCACGCGCCGGTGCTGTTCCCGGTGATCAGCGTGCTCTCGGGTCGCCGGAACAACCGCCAGGAAGAGGGCATCCGCCCCCTCTGCGTGTACGGACCCATCCATTATCAGGAGCTGCCGGAGCTCTTCATGGATTATGTGTGCTCCCTCACCGGGACCTCGCCGAGCACTACCGGCGCCGGCTCCGAGGGCGCGCTCACCAAAGGGCCGTTCAACGCGCTCGCGCCGACGGCGGATCTCAACAACGCGCTGGTCTCGATGCTGCTCACCGGCTACGCCGGCTTCAGCTCCGCTGCCGGCTTCATCGGTCCACGCTACCGGGTGGACCACGACATCAGCTTGCTGGTGCCCGAGATCTGGTGCCGGTTGTTCCCCCACGAGCGCGACCCGAAGCGACTGATCGAGGCCGGCCACCTGGAGAAGCTGGACGACTACGAGTTCGCCGGGAAAACTGTGCTGGCCAGCCGGCTCGGCTACCGCATCACGGCCAGGTTCGTGCAAACTTTCTTCGGACGCGTGTTCGACAATCCCACCACGGTGTTTACCGACGAGATCCTCAAGCCTGAGATTCAGGACCCTGCGGTCTTTGCCGATGGCGTCGACAACATCGTCGAGGCGCAGCAACGCGTGGCGGAATCGTACTTCGCCGACGGCACCATCGAGGACGCGTGTCCCCCGCTAAGGGCGCTGCTCCACATCATGGCGTACGGGCACTACGACGGGAAGGACGCCCGCCATCCCGAGATTCGCGTGCTCTTCACCCGCGAAGCGCTGCTCGCGAGCGACTGGTATCGGGAGCGCCTCGCGATCAAACAGAAGCGGGACGTGGCACTCTGGGAGCGTCACGTTGGAAGCCTGACCGAGTTTCTGGCCCGTGCCGGCCACCGCGACGAGGCGGCGCGGCTCGGGATCGCCAAACGGCTGGAGCACGCTCGGGCAGAGCTGGAACGCGTCAGCGGCGCCGATTATCTGACCTCACTGGTCGGGACGATCGGGGCCGATCCGGTCCACCGGCTGCTCCGCGAGGGGCGGATCGACGGCCGAAGCTCGCCGGCCAGGGCGGGCCGGGCCTCCGGCCGCGGCGATGCCGTGCGCGCCTAGCCGTCGCTCGACGCCCGCCGCCTTCCCAACAGGCCTACAATCGTATCGGTGTCGGTGGCCAGCGACCCTCCGACAAATGCGAGCTGGGCCTTGGCGCGTTCGGCGGCGGCCGCATCTCCCCAGCCGCATGCGTCCTCGACCACAATCGGGATGTACCCCAGGTCCATCGCATGACGGACCGTGGGCTCGATGCCGATCTCGAGGGCGATGCCCACTATCACGAACGAGTTGATGCCGCAATCGCGAAGGGCGGTGTCCAGCGGGGTCCCGACGAACGCGGACATCGCGATCTTGTCGAACACGGCCTCGCCGGCCGACGGCGTGAGCTCCGGGACCAGTTGAAATTGGGGTGAGTCGCGCAGGAAAGCCGGCCTGGTCTTGGCCGCATGGTCCACCCGCTGCCACGCCATCGCCGTCCGCAACTGCACCACCCCCGCGAGCTCGTTCGGCAACGACATGTGCCGAGTAAAGAAGACGCGGAAGCCCCCGTCTCGAGCCGCCTGGAGCACCCGCTGCACTCGCCCTGTGACCTCGCGGCCCGTAGGGATCTGCGACACGATGCCGACCTGCATATCGTAGACGACGAGGACCGTCCGGTCCGGGTCGCATACTTCGTCGAGCGTGATGGGAATGCTTAGACCGAACGCGTGATCCATAGGTTGGCCTCCGGGTGAGCAAAGGAGCTTTTGACTGGCTGGGACCGGTTCGAGGGGAAGGGCCCGGGCGGCGCCGCCTGGGAAACCGCATCCATTCGAGGAGAGCACCAGGGCCGCCAGCAAGGGCGGCCCCTTTTTTGTGTTACAGCGCTGTCCGCCGCAGCAACTGCGCGTTGACCGCCACGATGACCGTGCTCGCCGACATCAGCACCGCACCGGCTGCCGGCGAGAGCAGGATGCCGGCGGAGGCCAGCACGCCGGCGGCGAGCGGGATCGCGATGATATTGTAGCCTGCCGCCCACCAGAGGTTCTGCACCATCTTGCGGTAGCTGGCCCGCGAGAGCGCGACGATGCGCGGAATGTCCCGCGGATCGCTCCGCACCAGCACCACGTCTCCGGCCTCCACGGCCACCTCGGTACCCGCTCCGATCGCGATGCCGACGTCGGCGGTCACCAGCGCCGGGGCATCGTTGACCCCATCGCCCACCATGGCGACGCGCTTCCCCCGGTGTTGGAGCTCCTCGATCCTGGCGGCCTTCGCGTCCGGCAGCACCTGGGCAAACACGGTGTCGATGCCGAGCTCCCTCGCCACGGCGTTCGCAACCGCCTGAGCGTCGCCGGTCAGCATCGCGACCTCGATGCCGAGCTCGTGAAGCCGCTCGACCGCTGCCTTCGATTCCGGTCGCACGGCGTCGGCCACGGCAAGAGCGGCCCGCACCCGCTCACCGTCGACCAGATACACCACCCCCTGTCCGCGTGACTCGGCCTGCTCGGTGAACTGAGCCAGCTCGGGCGGCGCAGTCAGCCCCAGTCGGCCTAGCAGATTGGGCCCGCCGACCGCGAGCCGGCGTCCGTCAACCGTGGCTTCCACTCCGTGACCGGGGATCGCCTGGAAGCCGGTGGCGCGGGGAATCTCCTGGCCGCGCTCTCCGGCGCTCGCCACGATGGCGCGCGCGACGGGATGCTCCGAGTCCCGCTCGACCGCAGCCGCCAGCCGGAGCGCCTCGACGTCCTCCATCCCGTCGGTGGTGCGCAGCCCGACCACCCGGTGCTGTCCCAACGTCAGCGTCCCGGTCTTGTCGAACACCACGGTGTCGAGCAACCGCGCCTCTTCCAGACCCCGGCGGTCCCGCACCAGCAGCCCGTTTTGGGCGCCCAGCGTAGTCGAGATCGCGATCACGAGCGGCACGGCGAGACCCAGGGCATGGGGGCAGGCGATGACCAGCACGGTGACCAGCCGCTGGACGGCGAACGCCACGTCCGCCCCGGCCCTGAGCCACGCGATCAGGGTCAAGGCCCCGGAGGCGAGTGCGATCACGGTGAGCCAGAAGGCAGCCCGGTCGGCCAACGCCTGCGCCCTGCTGCGCGAGCCCTGGGCCTGCTCGACCAGGCGCATGATGCCGGCGAGCGTGCTTCGCTCGCCGGTCCCGGTCACGCCGACCCGGAGCGACCCCGCCAGGTTGACCGTGCCCCCGATGACCCGATCGCCCGGGTGCTTGCCCACCGGCCGCGACTCGCCCGTGATCATGGATTCGTTGACGCTGCTGTCGCCTTCGCGAACCTCGCCGTCCGCCGGCACGCTTGCACCGGGGCGGATCAGGACGATGTCGCCGTCCCGGAGCGCGCCGACCGGCACCTCCTCGACCCGCTCGCTCCCCCCCGCCTCCAGCACGCGCACGGCCGTGTTCGGCAGCAGCTTCGCCAACTCGGCCAACGCGCCCTGGGCCTGACTGATCGAGCGCATCTCGATCCAGTGACCCAGGAGCATGACGCTCACCAGGGTAGCCAGCTCCTCCCACAGCGGCATGCCCGGATAACCCAGCGTCACCGCCAGGCTGAACCCGAATGCCACCGTGATCGCGAGCCCGATCAGGGTCATCATCCCGGGCAGCCGAGCCCGCAGCTCATGCCAGGCGCCCTGCATGAATGGCCAGCCGCCGTAGCAGTAGACCACCACTCCGAACGCCGGCGCGATCCAGCGTGACCCCGGAAACTCGGGAGACTGGTACCCGAGCAGGCGGGGAAGCATGTGGCCCCAGAGCAGCGTGGGCAGCGTCAGCAGGAGGGTGAGCCAGAACCGGTCGCGGAACATCGCGACCGAGTGGCCGGCGTGTTTGTCGTAGCCCCCGGCTTCGTGACGGTGCTCGTGCGCGGCGTGGCCGGTCACGGCTGGTGCTCCTCGTGATGGGGATGCCCGGCCGGCGGCCCGCCCATCGCGTCGATCCCGCCCATCATGTCACCCATGTCGCGCCACTCCTCCCAGCTGATCACGTTCCGGCTCGAATCGGCCAGCTCGCGAAGCTGGGCGTAGATCACGTCGCGCTTGCGACCGTGCGGCACCGAGTCGGAGACCAGGATGTCCGAGATGATGTCGTGCATCATGTGAAGGTTGTCGAAGATCGCGGCGGCGCGGGGGTGTCGCTTGGAAAACTCCGGCGCCACCGTTGCGGTCATGGGCATCACCCTGGGCATGTGGGATGGTGGATCGTCCAGCATCGACCAGAATCGGGCCACCGTCGCCTGCACCGCCGCCTTCTGCTCCGCCTGCGTGTGATAGACCAGGAACGGCTCGTAGAGTCCCACCTGCAGCCAGTGATAGGCCCAGATGAGCCCGTTGAAGCGGGGGTCCAGGCGTCGGAACGTCTGGCTGAAGTACTGCTGGTCCATCAACGCCATCGATTTGGGAGCCGCTGCGAAGCTGTAGCCCGACCGGCTGAGATAGTAGTCGGTCAGCCGCTCGATGAGCGAGTCCTTGGCGGCCCCGGTCAGACGCGGGTCCGCGTACACGTCGTAGATCTGGCGATGAAGAAGGTGGGCCCAATCGAACATCTGCTTCGCGCGCCAGGCGATCTTGGCGTAGCGCGGCATCACTGCCTCTTCCGGAATCGCGAATCGAGGGGGCCGCACCAGGAGATCGGTGGTGAGATAGCGGAACTGGCGGGCGAGCTCGGCCCGCGCGTCGTTGCCGCTCCGGGTATAGAGCACCTCGTACAGCACTGCGTGACCGTAGTCGAACGCGTTGAAGAGACGGGCGGCCTCGGGGTAGCGATTCAGGAACTGCCAGTTGAAGGAGCCGGGGTAGTAGAACTGCTCGTCGCGCCGGTCCTGCGCCTCGACCGCGCCGACACTCGTCACCAATACCAATGCCGCCAGCAGCAGCCCCAAGGCCGGCGCCGGCAGCACGGTTCTGCTGCGTGCCCTCATGGCGCGCCTCCCGGCATGAGCCCCGCCAGGGCAAAGGCCTGCGAGAGCCCGATCGTAATACCGAAGTCGGGCCCATTGGATCCGAGTCGCCGGGTTACCCCGCCGTCGAGCACCAGCGTCGGCATCCATTGCCAGCGGATGCCGGCCGACGCATTCACTTCGATCGCCGCCCCATTGACCGGCCGCTCTGTCAGCACCTCCGCGATGGCGAGCAGGCTGTGCCGGATGAACGTGTGGTCTATCGCGGCGCTCACGAGCCAGCGCGCCGGGAAGTCCACCACACCCGCCCCGGCATCCGTCCCCAGGCTCACTGCGGCGTTCAGGTGCCCGCGGGTGGAACCCCAGGAGCGGGTGGCGATCCCTTTGAGCGTGACCCGGAACGCGTCGCCGGCGAGGCTGCCGATCGGCACGGAGGCATCGGTGCGGAACGCCAGAGCGGGGAGCCCGGCGCTCTCGGTGTTGAAGTCATACAGCCCGGACACGCGCAGCCCGGCCAGGCCCCAGTCCGTGCCGGTGGGGCCGTCCGCGGCGGCGAGCAGCATTTTCAGGCCCACCTGCGCGTTGGGCAGGAGTCCGTACTCGAGCTCAGGGGCGACGAGGTGGACATCGACTCCGCCGCGCTCGGCCTCGAACCGGTAGGGCGCGAGCAGCTCGAAGCCGTAGTGCTCAACCGGATATGCGTCTTCGGTTGCGACCGGACGGTCATCGTCCAGGTTTCGATAGTCGATTTGAGCGTGCGCCGGGTGCATCGGCGGCGCCAACGCGGCGGCCGCGAGCACGGCTGCAAGCATGGTACGCATGTGCGATCCTCGTAGTCGGGACGACGGCCGCCGCGCCGGAGTGCGCGGCGGCGACTACGTGACCGGCTGGGGCGGTGGAGTTGGGGGCGGGTGACGGGTGGAAGCGGAGCGCGCCGTAGCGGTGGGCGCAGCCACTCGGCACGGCATTGCCTCGGGCACAACTGGAGGCGCCGCGCGCAGCCCCGCCGAGGGCGGGGCGGAGCACGGAGCAGTTGCCCCGCACCGGTCGACAGGACAGTGATCGCACTGCGTGTGGGGAGTCGCCAGGATGGTGGGCAGCTGGGCTTGGGCCGCCCCGTGCCCCCCGTGCCGAGCGCAGTGCCGTCCCGCCCCGGCCCAGGCCGGACCCCCCAGCCCAAGCCAGAGTGCGACCAGCAGCAGCGAGCCTCGGGCAGCGTGAACGAACGGCCGCTTCGGCCGAAGCCAACGGATCATGCCGGCAAGCTAGCGGGAGAGACCTCGGCCTGCACAGCCATGGTTCACGCCGTCACTGGGTGCTTCTGACTCCCGCTCAGCTAGTCGTGAGTCGGCGGCGCCACCACGCGAACGTGGGCGCCCTCGATGACGTCGTCCGACGGGTTCAGCACCAGCTCCGCGCTGTCCGGCACGCCGCCCATCAGCTCGACCTCGTTGCCGTAGTCCCGTCCGAGCGTGACGGTCCGGAAGTGAACCGTGCTCCCGTCGATGACGCCGACCTGAGGACCCTCGGCCCGCACCACAATCGTGCTCGCCGGCACCACCAGGGGAGGATTCGCGCGCTTCAGCTCGAAATGAACCTCGGCATACATCCCCGGGAGAAGCGCGCCGGCTGGGTTGGCAACTCTGACCTCGACCCGTAGCGTGCGGGACACCGGGTCGAGCGCGTTCGCGGTACGGGTCACCACGCCGGTGAAGGCCTGTGAGCCCAGCTCGGCGACCGCCACGTCGGCTCGTTGGCCGGGCGCCACCGAGGTGACGGACGCCTGCGGCACGCTGATGATGAGCCGGACGGTGTCGATCTGGGCCAGACTGTAAAGGCCGCGCGCACCCGCCCCGTTGCCTGGCGCGACCAGAGTGCCGATGTCCAGGTTGCGGGCCGTGATCACGCCGGTGAACGGGGCGACGATCTGGGCAAAGCTCTTGAGCGAGGTGAGCCGCCGAACGTTGGCATCGGCCGAATTCACCCGCGCATTGCCGTCCTCGAACGCGGCCTGCCGCTCGTCGAGCTCCTGTTTCGACACCGCGTTCTCGCTGGCGAGGCTCTGCCAGCGATCGAAGTTGCGCTTGGCCAGCGCCAGGCCGGTCCGCTCGCGTGCCAGATCGGCGCGGGCCTGGTCCAGCTCGTGATCGAGCTCGGGCGTTTCGATCTCCGCCAGCTGGTCGCCCCGCTGCACTCGCGCACCGATGTCCGCCCGCCAGCTGCGCACGTAGCCGTTGCTTCGGGCGTACACCTCTGCCTCGTGCAACGCCTCCACCGTGCCGGTGAGGGCGAGCGACGTGGTCGACTCCGACCGCTTCACCCGCGCCACCCGCACCCCGACCCCGGCGGTGCTGTCGGCCACCAACGCGGACTCGAGTGCTTGGGCTCGGCGGAGCCGCGGTATGGCGCCGGCGAACACCAGCGTGGCCACCAGCCCGATCAGCCCCAGACCTTGCACCCAGCGCCGCCGGGTCTCACCCCGCTCCGCCTGCTCCGGGCTCATGCGGTCCTCCGAGCCAGCCGGCCGCGCAGGGTCGCGTAGGCGACCGGCACGAAGAAGAGCGTCGCGACGGTGGCCACGATCAGACCTCCGATCACGGCTCGCCCCAGGGGCGCGTTCTGCTCGCCTCCCTCGCCGAAGCCCAGCGCCATCGGCAGCATGCCGATGATCATGGCGAGGGCGGTCATCAGGACCGGGCGGAACCGGGTCACGCCGGCATCGTGCGCCGCTTCCTGGGGCGTACGACCCAGTGCCCGCTGATCGTTGGCAAAGGTGACGACGAGGACGCTATTCGCTGTCGCGACGCCCATCGCCATGATCGCCCCCATGAGCGAGGGCACGCTCAGGGTCGTCTGCGTGAGGTAGAGCGTCCACGCGATGCCGGCGAGCGCGGGCGGCAGCGCGAGAATGATGATCAGCGGATCCAGCCACGACTGAAAATTGATGACCATAAGGAAATAGACCAGCAAGATGGCGAACGCGAGGCCGGTCCCGAGCCCCACGAAAGACGAACGCATGCTCTGCACCTGACCGCGCACCACCGTCGACGAGCCCTTGGCCAGAGTCGGCTTTGCCGCCGCGACGATCCGGTCCACCTCGCGGGCCACGGAGCCGAGGTCACGTCCTTGGACGTTGGCGTACACGTCGAAAACCGGCTGCACGTTGTAGTGGCTCACCACCGCCATCTGAGTCCGGCGCTGCACCCGCGCGAGATCGGTCAGCAGGGCCGCGCCGGCGGTCCTGGCCACCATCGGTGTGCGCTCCAGCGCCTCCATGTCGGTGACCTGGCTCTGCGGCGTCTGTACCGCGACCGGGTAGTTCACCCCGTTCACCGGATTCACCCAGTAGTTCGGCTGAACCTGAATACTCGAGCTGAGCGAGATCAGCACGTCGTTCGCGACGTCGCGCTGGGTGAGACCCATGGCCTGGGCCCTGACCCGGTCAACGTTGAAGAGCAGGTCGGGCGCGTCCACCACCTGGTGCACGTGGACGTCCACCGCGCCCGGAATCCGCCCGAGCCGCGCCGCGATCCCCTTCGCCGCCTGATAGTTGGCCAGCTTGTTCTGGCCCACCACCTGGACGTCGATCGGCGCGGGCAGCCCGAAATTCAGGATCTGGCCCACGATGTCGGCCGACTGGAAGAAGAACACCACCCCGGGGTATTCCCGGTTCAGCACCCGCCGGAGCCGGACCACCGCGTCCGGCGTCGCCAGGCGCCGGTGCTCCGCCAGCGAGATCAGGATCTCGGCATCGGCCGAGCCGGTGGTCGGGTTGTCGCTGAAGGCCAGATTTATGCCGCCGCCGCCGATGCCGATGTTGTCGAGGACCAGCGCCACCTCGCGCGGCGGGAGGGTGCGACGGACGGTGCGCTCGATCGAGCTCACCAGCTGCTCGGTCTCTTCGATCCGCGTGCCGGACGGCGCGCGGACGTGGAGCCGGATCTGCCCGGCGTCGACCACCGGAAAGAAGTCCTGGCCCACGAACGGGACCAGCAGCGCCGATCCCACGACCAGGCCGGCGAAGCCCAGCCCCACCCGCCGGCGCGAGCCCAGTGCCCGCTCGAGCAGACCGCCGTAGCGGGAGCGGGTCGCGGTGAACCCGCGATCGAAGCCGCCGAGAATCCGCCCCAGCCAGCCGCCGTCCTTCAGACCGTTCCCCTCGGCCTGATGTCCCTGCTCCTGCTGGAGCGCGAACTTCACCAGCGTGGGTACCAGGGTTCGGGAGATCAGGTAGGACGCCAGCATGGCGAAGATCACCGCCATCGCGAGCGGCGCGAAGAGCGAGCCCGCCGCGCCGGTCAGAAAGAACACCGGCACGAACACTACGCAGATCGACAGCGTGGAGACGAAGGTCGGCACCGCTATCTGCTGGGCCCCCTGCAGGATCGCGTCGTCCAGCGGGCCGCCCTGCTCCGCCTGCCGGTGGATGTTCTCGATCGCGACCGTGGCGTCGTCCACCAGGATCCCGACGGCGAGGGCCAGCCCGCCCAGCGTCATCACGTTGATCGACTGGCCCAACGCGGCGAGCGCGATGATGGAACAGAGAATGGCGAGCGGAATCGAGAGCGCCACGATCAGGGTCGAGCGCCAGCTGCCGAGAAAGAGCAGGATCATGAGCGCCGTGAGGCAGGCCGCGATGACGGCCTCCCGAAGCACCCCGTTGAGCGACGCCCGAACGAACAAGGACTGGTCGGCCAGCAAGTCGATCTTGAGCGCGGACGGCAGGGTGGCCTGGATCTTGGGCAGCGCCTCGCGGACCCGCCGCACGATGTCCAGGGTGGATGCCCCGCCGCCTTTGAGGATCGTGAGGAGCGCGCCACGCTTGCCGTCCTGCCGGACCACACTGGTCTGTACCGCGAAGCCGTCCCGCACCTGGGCCACGTCCCGCAGGTAGACCGTCGCCCCGTTGGAAGTCCGGATCGGCAGATCGTTGATCGCCTCGACTGCCTCCGGGCTCGAGTTCAGGTGGACCGTGTACTCGCGCGCCCCCAGCTTCGCCGTGCCGCTGGGGAGCACCAGATTCTGGGCGTTGACGGCGTTGGCGATGTCGGTAGGTGAGAGGCCCTGGGCGTAAAGCGACCGCGGGTTGATGTCCACCATGATCTGGCGAACCTTGCCCCCGTACGGCAACGGCACCTGGGCTCCCTGCACCGTGGCGAGCTGGGTCCGAAGGAAATTGAGGCCGTAATCGTAGAGTTGCTGCTCGGACAGGGACTGGCTGCTGAGGCTCGCCTGGAGGATCGGGACGTTCGATGCGTTGAACCGGATGATGAACGGAGGCGTCGCCCCGGGCGGCAGGACCCGGAGCACCGTCTGCGAGATCGCCGTCACCTGGGAGACGGCCGCGTCGATGCTCGCCCCGGGCTGGAAGAACACCTTGATCACGGCCACGCCGTTCAGGATCTGCGACTCGATGTGCTCGATGTCGCTCACCGTGGTGGTCATGGCGCGCTCGTGCACGGTGACGATCCGCCGCTCCATGTCCTCCGGCGCGAGCCCGTTATAGATCCAGATCGCGGTGACGACCGGGATCTTGATCTCGGGGAAGATGTCCGTGGCCATGCGCTGCAGGGACACGATCCCGAAAACGACCACCAGCATGGCGGCGACGATGAACGTATAGGGGCGTCGCAGCCCCACCCGCACCAACCACATTCCGCAATTCCGTCGGGTTGAAAGCCTTAGATCCAACCGTGCGCCCTATCGGGGAGTTCCTGCAACCTCGAGCGCGCCGGCCGGCCGGCACAGAAGGGATCGGTTCTGAGCGGATCAGTGCAGTGCGGGGATGGTGATCTCCAGCAGATCGCGGAGCATCGCGGCCGCGGTGGGGACCGGGTCGCGCTCCAGACTGGTCGCGCTGGCGCGCCCCCCGATGTCGGTGTGATAGACCACCCCCATCTCGTCCGCGCCCATTCGGGCCAGCGGGTGGTCCAGGGGCAATGCAGTCGGACTCACGCTGAGCCGGAATCGACCGACCGCGGCCGGGTCGGGCTGGGCCAGGCAGAGCAGGACGATCCGCTCGCCCCGGGCCGCGGCGGCGCCGAGGGCCGCCCCCCCGACCCCCGCAATGCCTTCCACCTCCACATCATTGAGGGTCGCCGGCTGCCGCAGTACGGCATTCGCCAGGATCACCAGCTTGGCCGCGGCGTCCCAGCCGTCCACGTCGAGCGAGGGGTCGGTCTCGGTCAACCCGCGCCGTTGTGCATCGGCCAGTACCGCCTGGTAGCTCTGGCCCAGCTCCATGCTGCGGAGCATGAACTGAGTGGTGCCGTTCAGCACGGCCTCGACCCGGAGCACCCGGGCCCCGGCCAGATCGCGGACCCCGAGGTTGATCGTGGGCATCGCACCCCCGACGCAGGCGCTGAAACGGAGCGCCGGCCCGGCCGGGTCGGTCAGGTCGCTAAGCGCGGCCAGCTCGGCATAGGCGAGCGCCAGCGGCCCTTTGTTCGCGAGCACGACGGGCATCCCCAGCCCGAGCGCGGTGCGGGTCACCTCGAGCCCGGGTTGGGCGGTGCGGAGATCGACCGGTGTCGCTTCCAGGACCGCATCGGCGTGCACGGTCTCCACCAGTTCGACGGCGGTCATGCCCGGCCGGCCGACCTCCGGTGCATCGGCCAGCCCGCCCTGCTCCTTCACCGCCAGCAGCGCGGCCGGATCGAACCCGCCGGGGTCGATGGCTGCCCCACTCGAGTCCGCCGCTCCCACCACCCGGAACTCGACGCCGTAGCACTCCCGCAGGTACGCGTGCTGCGACGCGAGCACTCGCAGGAAGCTGCGCCCGACGTTGCCGAGACCGATGAGGAGGAGCGTGCGGCGGGAGGACAGGGCCGGTCTACGAGCTGCCGCCGGGGTGGGGCGCTGTCTCAACGGGCACGGATGAGGTGCTCATTGGCGGGTCTTGGAGCACACGTACTCCTGTTCCGCCATGAAGCCCTTCGGGTCGCCGATCTTCCGGAAGCCGTCGTTCAGATATGCGAGAACGTCTTTCAGCCGCTTGGCGTCGAGGTCCGGCACGGTTGCAAACGCCTGGGTGATCGCGTCCTTCGCGGCCACGACCCGGCTCAGCGTCGGTGTCAACTCATCCAGCGGCCGGCACATGCCTCGGTACAGCCGCTCGCGGACGCTCTTGATCGGCATCCGGGGGTCGGGCGTCGCGTACCCCGCGTCGACCAGTCCCGAGAAGTCGAAATCGTACGCCACCGGATACAACACGGGGCGACCCGGCACCTGTATCAGGCGGACGTTGTGTCGCATGATCACGGACCAGTCGGTGTTGCCGATCAGGTACTCGAAGATGCCGACCAGATCCATTTGCGCCGAGTCCATCTCGGAGTAACTGGCGCCGGCTTGGTCGAACAGCGAGCCGCCGTTCCGCTCCGCCATGTCCTTGTCATTCTCCAGCAGGAACCCGTAGCGCGTCAGGGTCCGACTCGAGTCGCGGGTGTCCATGTAGGTCACGCGGGCCAGGCGGGCACGGTGGCTCAGGTCGGTGAGCAGGTTGTAGGCCCGATAGATCGCGTACTCGGTCAGGAGGTTTTGTTCGGAGCGCGGCTGCTTCCCGCAGTGGGTTACCAGCTTCAGCGACCCATTGCCGGCGAAGGCCGTCCCCTTCAACTGCTCCTTCGGCAGATACAGCTTGAGCGGCGGAAAACCGCAGACCGAAGACCGAAGCCTGAAGTGTCCCCGGGTGGCGAGCTCGATCGGGACCACCATCGGTCCCGAGTCCCCGGCAAAGGTCAGCGTTGCCGGATTTCGGGGGGGCTTGAGCGTGTCACGATGGGCGAAGACGGCTCGGAAGTCGGCGCCGATGGTCAGCGCCAGTGGCGCGTCCTCGCGAAACAGGCGTCGTAGGCGCTGCGCAGTCTCGGGTTCGGCCGCCTCCACGCGGGCGTACGTTACTCCCTGTGCCAGCAGTGCCCGCCCGCCCGTGACGAGAGGGGCAGCGAGCTGCATGGCGATCGTGACTCGACCGGCAGCAGACCACATATGTTGTGCTCCCTGGGGGCTTCTATGATACCGCCTGGGCCCGGTATCCGGCAGGTGGAACGAATGCGTGCATCAGGCTCAGGGGGGAAAGGAAAACGCCGGTGCCTCAGCCGGCCGGATGCCCGCGACGCCGGCAGCAATCCCGGGCTCGGCGGCGAGCCGGTAGGCCAGGGCGGCGACATCGGCCAGCAGCGGGGCCGCCCCGCCGTCCAGCCAGACACCCTTGAGCTCGCCAAAAGCAACCTCGGCCTCCTCGTGCAGCCGGTGCGCCAGCGCAACCAGCCCCAGGCGGGGATCGTCCTCGCCGGGCGCCGGATCGCGAACCGAGGCGTCGGGGGCGGCCCAGGCCAACAGCTCATGAGACACCCGCCGGGCCTGCTCCGCGGCCGCGGCCTGGAGCGCGCGGACCAGATAACCCGCGAAGACATGGGCGTCGTGCAGCCGGCCGAGCCCGTCTTGTAGCGCTTTGAGCTGCCCGATGATCGCGGGTGCGCCGTCGATCCTGGGTGCCACCGGTTCGAGCACGTAGCGGAGCCGCTTGCCTGCGATCCGGGCCTGATGAGCCTCCACCTGATCGGCGATGCTGCGGACCGCCACCAGGCGGCTCGCCAGCTCGGACCCCAGCTCGCCCACCAGCCGCCCGAGCACGGCGCCGCCCGTCGCCCCGTGGGGCGCCGGGAGCGGCGGCACCACGGTCACGCGAAAGCCGGAGAGGCCCGCCCGAAAGTGGTCCTCCGTACGGGCAAAGTCGCGGGTCAGTCGTCGCGCGAGCCGCTGATCTGCCTGGACCTTTCGCCCGTCCATCCGGGCGAGCAGCCACTCGGCGCCCGCGCGCTGATATGGCCGGAGACCCGCGCTCCGCGAGCGCACCCACTCGAGATGTACTTCCAGATCGCGGCTGCGGCCGGTGGCGCGCGCGATCGCGCGCAGCCGCCGGCGCGTACGCCTGGTGACCGTGCCAGCGAGCTGCGGGCGCCAGGCTCGGACCGCGCTCCGCAGGCGTCGCAACGCCACGCGGAAATCGTGCAGCGCTTCCGGATCCTGGGACTCGCCTACGCGCAGCCGAGCAACTGCCACGTCCGTCAGCAGCCGCAGCACGATGAGCCGCGCCGTCTCTTCGGCGGGCTGGTCCAGCAAGGTCTCGGGGAAGTCCATGAACGGAGAATGCACCTGGTCACAAGGGCTTGATGGTAGACATAAGGTACAGGCGCGCCAACATCGTGCCAGTTACCGTGGCGCGTCGAAGGCGACACCCCTAAGATCTATCTCATGTTGCGCCGCGTGCTCAAGCACAAGCGGGCGGACCGGCTGCTCTGGGCGACTCTCTTCCTCCTCACACTGGTCGGGGTCGCCGTCGCGATCAAGCTCAGTCTCAAGGCGGAGGGGCAGTCCCGCTGGGTCGGTGGCGTGCCGCCGGCGTCGGAGCTGGAAGAAAACCCGCTGGCTGCCCATGCCGCTGGGGCCGATTCCAGTTCCCGGGAGCCCCGCGAGTCGCTCGGCGCAACGCCCGCAAGATCAGAGTCGATGCCGGCAACGCCGCCGCTCGCCCCGCCACCCGCGGCGACCGCGCCCCCGGCCCTGGCAGTACAGCAGCTGACGACCCCGCTCGAGCTTCGGGTTGCCGCGATCACTCCCGCGTGCCGAAGCGCAATCCAAGCCAAGGGGCCGTGGCTCGACCGGCGAACGGCCCGACCTTGGCCCGAGTGCCTGGACGACCACGGCAACGCGATGGTCGTCCAGCTGTGCACCTACGCCCGGCTTGCCACCGGGGAGTGGGTGCTCTCCGAAAACTCCAGGACGGTTCCCAGGTGCCAGGTCGAGTTGCCGCTGGTCCGCGAAGGCAAAATACGCCATACCCACAGCCGTTGAACCCGCCGGCGAACCGAGCCCATGGTCCCGAGTGAAGCGGGCCGGCACGTTGCTGGCCTTGCCTGGCTGCTCGGGTCGCTGGCGCTGCTGGGTGCCGCGGGCGTCGCCTGGTTCCTCCGCGCGTCGATCCGGCGGGGCCGCCGCTCCAAGTCGGTCGGCGACGACGGGGTTTCGCTTACGACCATGCTCGAAGCTGCGCTCTCGGCGACCCCCATCGGAATAGCATTCGCCGATCGAGCGCTTCGGTTTGTCCGGGTGAACCAGGCGTTTGCCCGCTTCAACGGGCTGCCGCCCGAAGCTCACGTCGGCCGGCCCGTCCGCCAGCTGCTGCCGGCGCGGGCCTGGGAAATCGGCGAGCCCCTGCTCCGCCGTGTGTTCGAGACCGGCGAGCCGGTCCTCGGGGTGCACGTGCGCCTGGGCGAGCCCGGCGGCCCCCAGCCGGTCCGCGACTTCTACGGCAACCTGTTCCCGGTGCGCGGCCCCTGGGGTCGGGTGTTGTGGGTGGGCGCCACGATGCTGGACGTCAGCACCCGCGTCCGCACCGAAGAGGAGCGGGAGCGGCTGGTGGCCGCCCTCCGCGAAAGCGAGGCCCGGTTTCGGGCGCTGTCGGAGTCCGGTGTCATCGGGGTTCTGGTCGCCGACCGGGAGCGGATCCTCGAAGCCAACGAAGCCTTTCTGGATCTCATGGGCTACTCGCGTGCCGAGATGCTGGCGGGTGACATCCGCTGGAGCGAGATCACGCCGCCGGAGTACGCCGAAGCCGATGCCCGTGCCCTCCAGGAGCTGATGGACACCGGGGTCGTCCGGCCATTCGAGAAAGAGTACATCCGCAAGGACGGCTCTCGAGTGTCGGTCGTGATCGGCGGGGCGATCACCGGTCACCAGCCGGTGGAGTGGACCTCGTTCGTGCTGGACGCGAGTGGGCGCAAGCGAGCCGAAGCCGAGATGCGTGCCAGCGAGGCGCGGTATCGGAGCTTGTTCGACCGGTTGCCCGCGCCGATGTGGGTCTACGACAACGAATCGCTCCGATTCCTCGACGTGAATCAGGCCGCGATCGACCAGTACGGCTGGACTCGGGAAGAGTTCCTCCGGATGACGATCCGCGAGATCCGCCCGCCGGAGGAGCTCCCGATGTTCGACGAGCGGATCCGGCGCCGGAGTCCCGGCCTGACGCTGGGCGGCCGGGCCCGGCACTGGCGGAAGGACGGTACCCGGATCGAGGTGGAAACGTCGAGCCAGGAAGTCCTCTACGGCGGCATGCGGGCCCGTCTGGTGCTGGCCAGCGACGTGACCGGCCGGGTCCGGATGGAGGAAGACGTTCAACGTTTCGTGTCCCTGGTCGAGAACGCCGGCGACTTCATCGCCATGGTGAGCCCCCAGTGGCGCCTGCTCTATCTCAACAAGGCGGGACGCGAGCTGATGGGCTTCTCCGACGACTCGCCGCTGGGCGACGTGTCGCTGGCCAGCCTCTGGCACGAGGACTCGCAGGAGACGGTTCAGCGCGACGTCGTGCCCCGGCTGGCAGCCGGCCAGTCGTGGGATTTCGACGGCAGACTGCGGCACGTGGGCTCCGGCGAGCCGATCGAAGTCGAGTGCAACGCGTTCGGGATTCGTGACGCCCAGACCGGCCGGGTGCTGGCCGGCGCGTTCGTGGTGCGCGACCTGACCGAGCGAAAGCGGGTCGAGGAGCATCTGCGCCAGGCCCAGCGCATGGAAGCGATCGGGCGGGTGGCCGGCGGGGTGGCTCACGAGGTCAACAACATGATGACCGTGATCCTGGGCTTCTGTACCTTTCTGGCGAAGAGCCTCGAGGGGGCCGACGAGCGCCAGCAGGACGTGGCCCAGATCGCGCGGGCGGCAGAGCGCTCCGCCGAGGTGAGCCGGCAGCTGCTGGCCTACAGCCGGCGCCAGCTGCTCCAACCTCGGGTCCTCGAGCTCAACTCGGTGCTGCTCGACATGGAATCCGTCCTTCGCCGCCTGATGGGCGAGGATCGTGACGTCATACTGCGACTGGGACTCGATCCTCGCTGGATCAAGACCGACCGGACCCAGCTGGAGCAGGTGATTCTCAACCTGGCACTCAACGCCCGTGATGCGATGCCCCAGGGCGGCCGTCTCGCGATCGAGACCAGCGGTATCGTTCTGGACAACGAGTATGCCCGCCGGCACCCCGCGGCGATCGTGCGGCCCGGACAGTATGTGGTGCTCACCGTGAGCGACACCGGCCGAGGCATGGATCCGGAGACCCAGGCGCAGATCTTCGACCCGTTCTTCACCACCAAGCCGGTCGGCCACGGAACCGGCCTCGGCCTTTCGATGGCATATGGCATCGTCAAGCAAAGCGGAGGCTACATCTGGGCGTACAGCGAGCCCGGAGAAGGCACTACGTTCAGGATCTATCTCCCCCAGGTGGAGGAGACCGGCGAAACGGCTGCGTGGGTCCCGGTCGAAGCGCCACCTCGCGGAGCAGGCGAGACCATCCTGGTGGTGGAAGACGAGGAGCTGGTGCGTGGCTTCGCCTGCCGCTTCCTCCGCAACGAGGGCTACCTGACCCGAGAGAGCACCGACGGCCAGAGTGCCCTCGAGCTGTTGCAGGCAGAGCCCGATGCGGTGGACCTGGTTCTCACCGACGCCGTGATGCCCCGCATGGGAGGCCGGGAGCTCGCGGACCACGTCGCCCGCCTGAAGCCGGGACTTCCGGTCCTCTTCATGTCCGGGTACACCAACGACGAGATCATCCGGCGCGGCCTGCTGAGCCCCGGAGCCCCCTACCTCCAGAAGCCGTTCTCGCCTGAGGCGCTGGCCAGCAAGGTTCGCGAGGTGCTCGATGCGGCCAGCGGACGACGCACCGAGGCGGCGGTGGCCTCGTAATGCGCTGCCTGGTCGTGGACGATGAGGCGATCGTGCGCCGCTCGGTCGTGCGGATGCTCGAGGCGCAGGGGTTCACTTGCCTCGAGGCCGGCACCGGCCGCGAGGGGCTGGACGTGCTGGCCTCGAACGGCGAGCTCCCCCTCATCATCTCTGATCTCCGGATGCCCGAGCTCGACGGCATAGGCTTGTTGCGCGAGGTCCGCCGCCGGTTTCCCGACACCGCCGTCGTGATGCTCAGCGGCATGGCCGAGACCAGCGTGGCGGTCGAGTGTCTTCACCTGGGCGCGGCCGATTTCCTGGTGAAGCCCGTTTCGGTGAGCGAGATGCATGCGCGGGTCGCCCGGGCGCTGGAGAAGCGCTCCCTGGTCATGCAGAACCGGTATTACCAGGCCCACCTCGAGCGGCGGGTCCAGGAGCAGGCGCAGCGGATCCGTGAGCTGTTTCTCGAGGGGGTGCAGATGCTGGCCCGGGCGCTGGAGGCGAAGGACGCCTATCTCCGGGGCCACTCGGTCCGGGTCAGCCGCTATGCCGTGGAAACCGGACGGCTGCTGGGCCTCGACGATCAGGAGTTGGAGCAGATCCGCATTGGAGGGGAGCTCCACGACATCGGGAAGATCGGCACCCGCGAGGCCGTGCTGGAGAAGCCCGGCACGTTGACCGACGACGAGCGGCACCAGATCAGCCAGCATCCCGTCCTGGGCGAGCGCATGCTCGCACCGCTCGCCCGGGAATCGCCCGCCGTGCTACGGGTCGTTCGCTCGCATCACGAGCGGCTCGACGGCTGCGGATTCCCCGACGGCCTCCGCGGCGAAGACATCCCGCTGGAGGCACGCATCGTGGCGGTAGCGGACGCCTTCGACGCGATGACCTCGGAGCGGCCCTACCGCGACCCACGGGCGCCAGGCGAGGCCCTGCGGGAGCTCGAGCGGGTGGCCGGAAGCCAGCTCGACCCCGGTGCGGTCGAGGCGTTTACGGCGGCCTTTCCCGACCCCAAGGCCCTGCCGATCAAACCCTAGCCCGGATCAGAGAACGCCCCGGCGCTTGAGCTGGTGGTAGCGCTCGACCACCGCATCAGCCGCCGAGCCCGGCGCCACGTCCAGCACCAGGATCCCGCGGCGTCGCATCTCCACCAGCGCCTCGTCGCGGGCGAGCAAGAGCTCTTCCGCCGCCGCCCGCTCGAACGCCCGCGCCTCGGTAGCCGGGCGGGCCGAGGCCAGTCGCTCCAGGGCGGGATCCCGCAGCGTTACCGCGAGCGGCACGTGCCGTCCTCGCAGCGTCGCTACCTGCGCCACCACCGCCTCGCTCGCGGTCCGATCGATCACGTCGGTGAAGAACACGGTGAGTGCGCGGCGCCGGTTGCGGGTGGCAAGGTAGCGGAACGCCGCCGGATAGTCGGGCTCGACCAGGCGACCCTCCGCGGCGGCGAGGGCGTCGAGCACGCCCCGCAGGCCCCGCCGGCCTCGTGCGGCCGGGACAAAGCTTTGAACTTCGTCCGCAAACACCATCGCGCCCACGTTGTCGTCGTGCTCGACTGCCGCGTGCGCCAGCCGGACCGCCGCGTTCACCACCGACTCGAGCCGCGGGACTCCATCCACTTCGGCGGTGAGCTGCCGGCCGGCGTCGATCACGATGATGAGATGCTCCCGGCGCTCGTCCTCGTACTGGCGTGCGATCGGCTTGCCCCGTCGGGCGGTCGCCTTCCAGTCGATGATCCGGGTGTCGTCGCCGGGCACCCACTCGCGGAGTCCCTCGAACAACCGCCCCTCGCCCGGGCGCCGTACGTTGCGCAAGCCGGCCTGGCGCCGGCGCCGCGTTTGCGGCGGCAGTGCCCGCAGCGAAGCGCCGACCAGGCTGGGAAAGACGGTCGCCTCCCAGGGGAGCTCGAGCCGCCGCTGCCACCAGGCGAGGCCAAGCGGTCCCAGAATCCGGAGATCGATCCGCCCGCCGGCACCTCGGCCCCGTACCAGCGGGTCGACCAGCAGCTCCTCGATGGTCGCCCCTCCGGGCGCGAGCCGGAGCCGCCGAACCCCGGTGGCCAGACCCAACGGTGGCGGGAGCGTCTCCTGCGCCAGCACGGTGAGCGTGCGGCGCTGTCCGTGTCGCCAGCGGTACCGCACCGGAAGTGCCCGCCCCACCGAAAACGCCGGCGGTGCGTTGCGCGCGGCCTCGATCGGACCGGTCCCGGCCGCCGCCCAGGCGTCGGCCGCCAACGCGGCGCACCAGGCGAGATCCAGCGTGATCAGCACGCCGAGCGCCCCGGGCCAGGCCAGGCCGGCGAGGCCTACTACGGCGAGGCCGGCCGCGACCACGAGCCAGCGCCGCGAGGGGATCGGGATGGTCACTTGGGAGCGTCGACCTGCTCGAGGATTGCCGCCAGCGCTGCGTCCGTCGTGACGCCCTCGAGCTCCAGCTCGGGTGCCACGCTCACCCGGTGTCGCAGCACGGCGGGCGCCATGGCTTTCACGTCGTCCGGAATCACATAGTCGCGTCCGTCGAGCAGCGCGATCGCTTGCGCCAGCTTGAGCAGCGCGACACTCCCCCGCGGGGAGGCGCCCAGTGTGAGCGAGGGGGTGGCTCGGGTGGCCCGCACGATCGCGGTCACGTACTGGACCAGCGATGGGTCGACCCGGACCTGCCGCGCCGCCTGGCGCAGTCCGGCAAGTGCGGCCCCGGTAGGCGGGCCGATGCCGTAGCTCCGTGGATCGTCGGCCTCGAAGCCGTCGAGCACGCGATGCAGGATCTGCTGCTCGGTTTCAGCTTCGGGGTAGCCGAGAACCACCTTCGCCAGGAAGCGATCCAGCTCCGCCTCGGGCAGCGGATAGGTACCCTCGAACTCGATCGGGTTCTGGGTCGCGAACACGGTGAACGCCGCCGAGAGCGGGTGCGAGGTGCCGTCCACCGTGACGCTGCGCTCCTGCATCGCCTCGAGCAGGGCCGCTTGGGTCTTCGCGGGAGCCCGATTGATCTCGTCGCCCAGCACGAGGTCGCCAAAGATCGGGCCCGGCCGGAAGGCGAAGGCTCCCTGGCCGGTGAGCAGGTTGACGCCGGTGATGTCGGACGGCATGAGGTCCGGGGTGAACTGAATTCGGCGGAACTCGAGTCCCAGCGCGAGGCTCAGGCTTCGGACCAGGAGCGTCTTGGCCGTGCCGGGGACGCCCTCGAGCAGGACGTGGCCCCGCGCGATCAGCGCCGCCACCGCCTCCCGGATCGCCGGCTCCTGCCCCAGGACCACGCCCCCGAGGGTCCGGACCAGCGCGTTGGCGGCGTCCGACTGACGCGCGATCTCGTCGCTCAGTGCTATGGCTTCAGGTCCGCCCATACATCCTCCACCACGTTGGCCGCGCGCAACACGCCCTCGGCGTCCTGCGGGCGATCCATGAGCGCGGCCAATGAGGTGACCGCCGTCCGGGCCGGGCCGGCACGAATGTGCCGGGCCTGGTCTGCCAGCCACGGACGGGGATCGGCCCGCAGCCCGGAACCCGCCGCCGTATAGGGGCTGCGCGAGAGCCGGCGCCTGAGCCCCTGCACCATCAGCCGCACCGCGAGATCGTGCCCCTTGGCCGCGGCCAGCACGGTCGCGAGCGCATGCACGTGCTCGAGAGGTGATCGCCGCCGCCGATCCGGCGATGCCCGCACCGGGCCGAAGCGTAGCGCCGTCGCCGTCAGGCTGAGGAGCCCCACCGCCGCCAGCTGCCAGGCGGCCCAGCCCCACGGGGAGCGGCCGCTCCAAGCGAGCAGCGCGCCGGGCAGCGATCCCGACGGTCCGTAGCCGTGGTGATACTCGTCGAACACGATCCGGCGGTAGCGACCGAGCACCAGCCGGAGGGCGAAAGGACCCGCCTCGGACGAGCGAAGCGCCCGGTTGGAGAAGATCAGGTCGTCCGCCACCAGCGTGACCGTGCGACTCTCGGCCAGCTCGAGACGGAGCGCGACCACCCGGCCGCCCACTGTGCGAAGCAGGGTGTCCGTCCGCACCACTGCGGGGCCCTGGCAGAGGGCCGGCGGCTCTTCCTCGAAAGCAGAGGATGCGCCCGGGGCGCGCGGCGCAGCCTGCCTCAGCACGGCCCAGACCCGTAGCCGGCTGATCGCCGGTAGCTGCCCCGGCATGACCGCCAGCATCGCGTTGGGTCGGGTCTCGACCGCGTAGCCGTAGCACCGCATCGCTGCCTCGGCGCCCTCGCCCGCGAGCAGCAGATCGTGCGATCGGGCGAACGCGACCATCACGGTTGCCTCGAGCGGATCCACCGGTTCGGTCGGGCCCAGCGCCGCGAGAACGGTCGCCTCCGCGCCTCGAACGGTCGTGCGCAGCTCCGCCGGTCGGCGGCGAAACTGCTCGACGTCGACTCCGAGCCGCTGCAGCGCCTCGGCATATCCCCGGGCGCCATCCGGACCGGTGAGGAACGTGGAACGGCGGATATCGAAGTCGGGCTCCCGACGTCCCCGGCCGCCCAGCGCCGCCGCGCCGGCGGCGAGCAGGCCGAAGATGCCGAGCGCGACCACGAGCTCAGTCCGCGGCCGCATGCCAGTCATCCGATGCCGCGCCCCGCAGCGCGGCATACTCGTCAGGGCCGCAGGGAACGCCGCTGTACACGTGTCGGTAGAGCACGCCAACCACCCGACCGAGTCGGTCGCGCTCCAGCGGCGTGAGGCGCGCTTCGCGCGTGTAATCCCGCGCGGTCTTGCCCGGTGCCCAGTGGATCGACCCCATTGCGTCGAGCCGGACCACCAGCGCGTCGAACGCGAGCCGGAGCGCGTCCCGGTAGTGTCCGGCCGCCGCCGCCTGGTCGGCGGCCCCGAGGTACCATGACGCGTCCCGGCCCGAGACCGGCGCCGAGCTGAATGCCGACCCCTCGCGACGAGCCGCGGCCCGGACCGTTTGGAGGAACACATAGACCGCGTGCACGACGATTGCCACCAGCACCGCGGTGAGGGCCAGCACCAGACCCTGAAACACTAGGGGATGGAGGGTGCGCGCGTTGACCAGCCAGTCCGCCAGCCGGCGCCACCACTCTTGCACCGCGATGAAGGGATGTGGCTCATCGACCCAGGCATACGCCGGTGCTGCAAACACCGTGTGCAGCACGGTCCGCAACGAGTCGTCCGGAAGCTGCACGATGGAAGGGACCAGGAGCGGCCCGGCGGATCAGGCCGGCTGCAGCGCCGCAGCGAGGACCTCGAGATCGAAGCCCTCCTTGCGCACCCGCAGATCGTAGTACGCGATGACCAGGGCCGCCTGGTAAAGCGGCGAGAGCAGCAACTGGACGATAGCCGCGACGACCGTCCCGGCGAGAAGGATGGTCGTGCTGACACCCTTCGCGCCGGTCGAAGCGAGCATCGCGGAGGCCACGCCGAAGGCCCCCATGACGGCGATGTAGGGGACCAGAATGAGAAGGAAGATCAGCAGGAACAAACCGAACATGCGGAGGCGGTAGCCCCGGGTGAGCGTCCAGGAGCGCCCCAGAGCGTCCATCGGCGGGGCCGACTCGACCACCAGGGCCGGTACCGTGAGCGCCAGGCCGCAGATGACGATGAGACCGGGGATCACGAGCAGGATGAAGCCCACCATCGCGAGCAGCCCGACCAGGAGCGACGCGACGATCAATGGAACCACGAATGGCGCGGCGCGGGCCAACGCCTCGCGCGCCGTGATCGCGCGCCCCAGGTAGCTCTCCGATACCACGAACACGGATGCACCGGTAGCGATCAACCCGAGCACCACTACGAGTACCAGGTACAGCAGGGTGAGCGCCCAATGCGCCCCGCCCGCGGAGCGGTTGTAGATCTGTAGGAGAATCGGCAGCCCGTTGCAGACCAGCACGATGGTCGCGAGCGCGCTGAAGTGCCGCCGGTACACCTGGAAGGAAGTATCCAGAATCTCGCCGACGGAGAGCGGGCGCAGCGCAAGGGAGGTCATCGGGGGCTCCTCGTGAAGGCGGCGCTGGGGATGTGGCGAGTTTTGAAGTTAGGGGAGCGGTTGCGTGGTAGCTAGCTTAGGGAACCGACCGGAGTCGCTCAACCCCAATAGCCGCTCGCCTCATGCCCAGCGACCTGCGTCAGCACCTGCCGATCGAGACTCCCGAGCATGTCCTGCTCGATCTGGAGATCGCCGGGGTAGGCTCGCGGCTCCTTGCGGCGGTCATCGACAGCGCGATCGTCGCTGCGATCATGCTCGCGGGCGCCTTGCTCGTCGCAGTCCTGGGCAGCTTCGGCCTGGTTCCCTCGTCCGCCCTCGGGCGGGCCTGGATCGCGGCCCTCGCGATTGGCCTCGGCTTCGCCCTCGGTAACGGCTACTTCATTCTGTTCGAAGGACTCCGAGGCGGCCAGACGCCGGGGAAGCGGCTGGTGGGCATCCGCGTCGTGCGCGAGACCGGCCACCCGGTCACGTTAGGCGCTGCCGCCCTCCGCAACCTGCTGCGAATCGCTGACTTCCTGCCGCCACCTTACCTGGTTGGGCTCGCGCTCATCGCATTCCACCCCCGGGGCAAGCGGCTGGGCGATCTTGCCGCGGGCACCGTGGTGGTTCGAGACCGCCCGTCTCCGGTGGTCCGTTTCGCCGCAACCGCGGCCGCAACGGCTTTGACCGGAGGGCCGCCGCTCGACGACGACCGCTTCCGCCTGCTGGCCCGGTTCGGAGGCCGCGCGGCGGACCTGCCGCCCGCTGCCCGGGAGCGGATCGCGACGACCCTCGCCGGTCGCTTCGCCGATCGGCCGGCGGCCCCCGGACTGGGGGCCGCCGAGTTCCTGCTGGACCTGTACGCCAAGGAGCTGGCTCGCCGCCGGGGACGCCTGGCCGGTCGCGCCGGCCTGGGCGAGCGACTCGCGGCCCGGCAGAGTGCGCGCTGGGACGCTTTTCAGACGCTCGCCGAGCGCGCGACCTCGGCGGGCCTCGACAGCTTCGCGCCTGAGGAGCTGCCGGAGTTCGCCGCCCGCTATCGCGAGCTGGCCGCCGATCTTGCCCGCGCGCGAACCTATCAGGCCGACCCGGCGACCGTTGCCCGGCTCGAGCGGTTGGTCGCTGCCGGGCACAACGTCCTGTATCGCGACGACCGGCACACCTGGGCCAGAGTCTGGGTCACGATCAGCCGCGAGTTTCCCGCGGCGGTGATCGACTCCCGCTGGCTCGTCCTGCTCGCCTGGGCCTTGTTTACTGCCCCCGCGTTGGGCGGATACACCCTGCTGCGGGAACGGCCTGCTCTCGCGACCGAACTGCTCCCCGAGGTCATGCTGCGGCGCGCCGACGCGGGCCGAGCCCGGATGGCCGAGGGTCGGAAGTACGGCTCGGTCGAAGTCGCCGGCCGGCCCCTAGTGGCGTCGTTCATCATCACGAACAACGTCCGGATCGCGATCGCGTGCTTTGCCGGCGGAATCTTTCTTGGGGTCGGCTCACTCGTGCTGCTCGCGTTCAACGGGCTGGCGCTTGGCACCTTCGCCGGCCATTTCGCCAACCAGGGCCTGCTCTCTTATTTGATGGAGTTCATCGTGGGCCACGGTGCGCTGGAGCTGTTCGCGATCTGGGTCGCCGGAGCCGCCGGTTTTCTGCTCGGCAAGTCACTGGTGGCACCGGGAGACCGATCACGGGCCGACGCGATGGTGGCGAGCGGTCGAATCGCCGTCCGAATGATGGGCGCCGTCGTCGTGTTGCTCGCCATTGCCGGGACGATCGAGGGATTCCTGTCGGTGAGCGGCCGCGGACTCGCGCCGCGGATCGGGACGAGTGCCGGCAGCCTCGCGTTCCTGGTCGCTTATCTGGCCCGCGGCGCCGCGTGGCGGCGCACCTCAGCCCTCTCGCAGCATGGTCCGCATCCTGATCGCCAGTCCCTCGATCTCGCGTAGACTGGACAGCGTCTCGCCATCGTAGCGCCCTTCGTTCAGGAGCAGCAGCTGGATCTCCGCCAGCAGCGCGGAGAGGGGATTGGACAGATCGTGTCGGAGCTTGCTGAGGCGTTCCGGGTCAGTCATCGCGCCGGCTCAGTCGAGAGACCGATACAGGTCACGCAGATGGTGATCGCGCAGCACCCGCACCGACTCCCAGAGATCTGCCTCTGACTCTGCGCAAAAAATTTCCGCCGTCTCGCGCTCGCGGGTCGAGTCGGGGTCGGCGAATCGCAAGCGTCCGCGCCAGGCACCGTCCTCGGTGCGGCGCACGATCAGGGAGAGATGAATCGATTGGCCGGCGAAACGAATGGAGTCGAGCTCGTGGTGGACGGGTTCCCGAGAATCCCGGGCGGGCTGCCGCACCGTGGTTTGTAGGGCCATCGCGTTATGTCCGCGCAGGTTTAGCTAAATATACATGGCGGCGAGACTTAGGCAAGAAGCCCGGGGGTTACCTGAACGGCACCGGCACGAACGTGATCAGAAACACGACCACCGCCGCCCACCCGATCCATCGCCGGCCGGGCGGCACGGGTCGCTCCGGCGCCAGAACCGAGGGGTGGGCCCAGCCCCCGCGGCCGACGAACAGGGCCAGCGCAACCCAGACGTACCAGTTCCACGAGAGCTGGGCCAGCCCGATCAGTCCGACCAGCGTGATCAGGCCCACAGCCGATTGACGGCGTCCGAGTAGACCATAGAGCACGTGGCCACCGTCGAGCTGACTTAGTGGAAGCAGATTGAGGCCGGTGACGAAAGCACCGACCCAACCCGCGAATGCAGGCAGGCTGAGGTGCACGCTGCGGGCGCCCGGCAGGAACAGCTCCCGCAGCGCGGCGGTAAGCAGTGAATCGCCTAGGTTGATTCGGTCCCCCCCGAGCAGCACGAAGCTTTGCGCCCGGTCTAGCCCCGGTTCCACCGGCTGCGAGATGTGAAGTCCCCAGGCGAGGACGCCAAGGGTGACGACGAAGCCGGCCAGCGGGCCGGCAGCCCCCACGTCGAGCAGTTGCCGCCGGTCGAGGACCGGCGATCGGAGCCGGATGTACGCCCCCAGGCTTCCGATGGGCGACAGATTTGGCGGTATTGGAAGGAAATACGGAGGGGACGCGTCGATCTCATACCGCCGGGCGGCGAAATAGTGACCCAGCTCGTGGACCAGTAGGATGCCGAGGAGCGGCAGGGCAAACGACCAGCCGGCGATGAGATCCTGCCAGCCGGGGCCTGCCAGGCGCTCAAAGAAACGCGCCCCTCCAATGATGACGCCCACGAGCCCGGGAGGCTCGGCCGGAGTCCAGCTGCCCGCCAGCACGGCCCCCGCGCCCAGGGCACAGATCACCGTGAGCGTGAACAGCACCAGGTGAAGCAGCCATCGTTCGGTTCGCCCCGAGCCCAGCACCCGGATGAGCACCAGGTGCGAGTGCTCGGCATCGGCCCAATAATGACTGCCGGGCCAGGCGGCGAGCGCCTGTGCCAGGGCGGGCGACGGCCCCCGATGCTCGGGCGCGACCAACGCCTCGGTGTATTCCCGGCGACCGAGCGCATGGGTCCGCCAGGCGTCGCACGTCGCGCTCAGTGCGTCCACGTTCCCTCTTGACGCCCTTTCCAATGCGGTCTAAGTTGCAGTGCTTCTGCGACTGACGCCATCTCCCCAGACCATCTCGATGCAAGTCGCTCCGCCGCTGCGGAGCTCGCCACATACACGATACCGCCATTGAACTGCGCCAATTTTTCGAGCCCATCGGTCCGCCGATCGGGCGTCCCTGCGTGGAGTCCCGTCCGTGGATATCGCTGAGCTAAAGCAAAAATCTGTCGCGGAGCTGCATCAGCTGGCCGAGCAACTCAACATCACGAACTACTCGGGCCTCCGCAAGCAGGATCTCATCTTCCGCATCGAGCAATCGCTGCTGGACCAGGACACGGTCATCCGCGGCGAGGGCGTGCTCGAAATCCTGCCCGAGGGCTACGGCTTTCTGCGGAGCCAGGACTGGAACTACCTCTACGGCCCGGACGACATTTACGTCTCGCCCAGCCAGATCAAGCGCTTCGATCTCCGGACCGGCGACACGGTCATGGGGCAGGTACGGCCGCCCAAGGAGGGCGAGCGCTATCTCGCCCTCCTCAAGGTCGAGAGCGTCAACTTCGAAGAGCCGGAAAAGACCAAGCACCGGATCGCGTTCGACAACCTCAAGCCGCGCTATCCCGACCGCCGGATCCGGCTGGAGCGAACCAACGGCGATCTCTCGATGCGCGTGGTCGATCTTCTCTCCCCCATCGGGATGGGCCAGCGCGCGCTCATCGTCGCGCCGCCCAAGGCCGGCAAGACGATTCTGATGCAGAAGCTCGCCAACGCGATCAACGAGAACCATCCCGAGATCGTGCTCATCGTGCTGCTGATCGACGAGCGGCCCGAGGAAGTGACCGACATGGAGGAAAACGTCCAGGCCGAGGTCATTTCTTCCACGTTCGACGAGCCGGCCGACCGTCACGTCCAGGTCGCCGACATGGTCATCGAGAAGGCCAAGCGCCTGGTCGAGCACGGCCGCGACGTCGTGATCCTGCTCGATTCGATCACCCGGCTTGCCCGGGCGCACAACGTCGTGGTCCCGCACTCGGGCAAGATCCTCTCGGGCGGCGTGGACGCCAACGCGCTGCAGAAGCCCAAACGGTTCTTCGGCGCGGCGCGCAACATCGACAAGGGCGGCAGCCTCAGCATCATCGCGACCGCGCTGATCGACACCGGGAGCCGGATGGACGAGGTGATCTTCGAGGAGTTCAAAGGCACCGGCAATTCGGAGCTGGTGCTCGACCGTCGGCTGGCCGACCGCCGTATCTACCCGGCCATCGATATCCAGCGCACGTCCACCCGGAAAGAGGAGCTCCTCATGGACAAGGATGAGCTCAATCGGGTGTATCTGCTGCGCAACTTCCTGGCCGACATGCCCCCCGTCGAGGCGCTGGAATTCCTGCTCGAACGGATGAAGCGGACCAAGAACAACAAGGACTTCTTCGCGACGATGGCGCAATGACCGCGGTGAGAAGTAAGAAGTGAGAGGTAAGGGGGGCTCCGTTGCACACGGGGCCCCTTCGTCGTCGCCCTCTCACCTCTTACCTCTCACCTCTTACCTTCCGACATGCTCCCGACGGGCGGCCGCATCCTGGCAGTGGACTGGGGCGAGGTACGGATCGGCCTCGCCTTGAGCGACGAGACCCAGACCCTCGCCTCTCCCCTCGAAACCCTGGTGCGCCGCCGAGGAAAGCGGTTCCCCATGCCGCGCCTGCTGGAGCTGGTCGCCGAGCGCCAGCCGGTCGGGATCGTGGTCGGCTTACCCCTCACCGGCGAAGGCGACGAGGGCCCCAGCGCGATCGAGTCCCGGGCCCTGGCGCAGTCGATCGCGGCGCGCACCGCGCTCCCCCTCGAGCTGTGGGACGAGCGGCTCACGACCGCACGAGCGCTCCGCGCGGTTCGCGAACAGGGCGGATCGACCCGCGGGCGAAAGCAGGACGTGGACGCCCTGGCCGCAGCCGTACTGTTGCAACACTTCCTGGACACCCGGAAAGCGGCCGTCGCGAAATGAGGAGCCGCCTCGTTGCGCTCGCGGCCATTCCGTTGCTCGCCTGCGGGGGGCCATCCGGCCCGGTCGAGCGGGTCACGATTCCGCCCCGGTCCACCTTTTCCGCGGTGGCGGACTCCCTGGCCCGGCATCAGATCATCTGGAGCCGGCTCTGGTTCAAGCTGGTCGCCCGGATTCGCGGCGTCGATCGAAGCACCAAGGCGGGCGTCTACGAGTTTCGCCGCGGGACGCCGACTGATGCGGTGCTCACGGCGCTGGCGGAGGGCCGCACCGCGACCGCCCGGCTCACCATCCCGGAGGGGCTCACCATCCCGGAGGTGGCGGGCATGGTGGCGGACCGGCTCGCCATCCCGGTCGACTCGTTCATCGCCGCCGCGGCCGACCCCACGCTGGCGCGAGAGCTGGGCGTCACCGGGTCCTCCCTCGAGGGCTTCCTTCGGCCCGACACGTATGCCGTGCCGCTCGGCTCGTCGGCCCGAGACCTGGTGCGCCGGATGGTGGAAAGCTTCCAGACCTCGTGGCGCCCGGAGTGGACCGCACGGCTGGACACCTTACACCTGACCCAGAGCGAGCTGCTCACGCTCGCCTCGATCGTGGAGGGCGAGGCCCGAGCGGACGATGAGCGGGAGACGATTGCCGGCGTCTACCGGAATCGCCTTCGCCTCCACATGGCGCTCCAGGCCGATCCCACGGTGCAGTACGCCATCCTGCTGGCAAACCGTCTCCGGAAGCCGCGCCTCTATCAGAAGGACTACCTGCTCCCCTCCCCCTACAACACCTATCTGCATCCCGGCCTGCCGCCCGGGCCGGTGAACTCGCCCGGCCGCCGGAGCATCGAAGCCGCGCTCTACCCGGCGGACGTACACTATCTCTACTTCGTCGCCGGGCCGGATGGACGGCACATCTTCAGCCGGACGTATGACGAGCACCTCCGGAACGTCGGGAAGATTCGGAGACTGACCCAGACAGGTGAGAGGTGAGAGGTGAGAGGTAAGAGGGGGGTGCGTCCCTCTTACTTTTCACTTCTTACTTCTTACTGCCGTTGAGTATTCCCTCGCCGCCCTCTCGACATCCCCCGCCGCCAGGATCCCCGACGCTACCCCCACCCCGGCGCCGCCAGCCGCGAGCACCGCCTCGACGTCCTCCGCTCGCACGCCGCCGATCGCGAGGCACGGCTTGCCCTGCCCCAGCGCGACCAGCCGCCGAAATCCCTCGGCACCGAGCGGCACCCCGGCGTCCGGTTTGGTACCGGTGGTGCGCCAGGGCCCAACCCCCCAGTAATCCGCGTCTCGCCCCGCCATCGCCTCTTCGGAGCTCCCCGCAGACGCGCCCACGATGAATCCCGGCGGTGCCAGCCGTCGTGCGTGCTCGACCGGGAGATCATCCGGACCGAGATGCACGCCTGCAGCCCCGGCCGCGAGCGCGATGTCGGGCCGGTCGTTCACCACCACCGGCACCCGGAGCGCGGTTACCAGGGCGCGGGCCGCGGCCACCAGCTCTCGCCCGGTCGCCCGCTTGAGCCGGAGCTCCACGCTGGTGACACCGCCGCGTTCGGCGGCTTGCGCGAGGCTCACCAAGTCCCGCCCGGCCAGGAGCGCGTCGTCGGTCACGAGCATCAGCCGCAGGAGCGACGCTAGATTAGGCGCCATGTCAGACGTCCCGGTTCCTCGTATTCACGGCATTCGCGGCGCCACCACGGTGGAGTCGAACGACGCCGCCGAAATCCTCGGCGCCACCGACGAGCTGCTGCGCACGCTCATCACGGCGAACGATCTCGAGCCGGACGACATCGTCAGCGCGTTCTTCACGGTCACCCGGGATCTCGACGCCGCGTTTCCGGCCCGGGCAGCGGAAGACTTCGGCTGGAACATCGTGGCGCTGCTCCACGCGACCGAGATCCCGGTCCCGGGCTCGCTGCCCAGGTGCATCCGGCTTCTGGTCCACGCCTACACCTCCCGCTCGCGCGCGGAAATCAAGCACTGCTATCTGCGACGGGCCACCGTCCTGCGCCCCGATCGGGTGTGACCGCCGTCCGGGTCACCGCCCGCGGAGCCGAGCGGTGGGTACGGGGTCACCCCTGGATTTACCGTAGCGACGTGCGCGACGATCCCGGCCAGCCCGGCCTGGTCCCGGTGCGTGACCCACGGGGCAAATTCATCGGGCAGGCGCTCTACTCACCCAGCTCCGAGATCCGGCTTCGCCTCCTCGAGCGGACCGATCGCACCGTCGACGCGGCGTGGTGGCGTGAGCGCCTGGCCGCCGCAATCGGCCGCCGCCAGGGGATCGATGCTACCGCCTGGCGGCTGGTGCACGCCGAGGGCGACGGGCTCCCTTCCCTCGTCGTTGACCGCTACGATCGCTGGCTGGTGGCGCAGCTGCTCTCCGCGGGGCTCGAGACGATGCGGGCCGAGATCGTGGACGCGCTGGTGGACCTCCTCCATCCCGACGGCGTCCTGCTGCGGCACGACGCTCCGGCGCGGCGGCGGGAGCGACTGCCGGAGGAAACGGTGCTCGCTCACGGCACGGTCCCCGAATGGATCGAGGTTCGCGAAGCTGGGGTGAGGTATCTCGCCGCCCCATGGACCGGGCAGAAGACGGGGGCGTTTCTCGACCAGCGCCCCAATCGGCTGCTCGCCGCCGCACTGACGCCACCGAGCGGTCGCACGCTCGACTGCTTTGCCTACCACGGCTCGTTTGCCCTCCACCTTGCGACCCGATCGGCCGAGGTGCTCGCGGTGGATGCGAGCGCCGACGCGCTCGCGCGCGGCGCCGTGAATGCCGAGCTCAACGGGTTCACCAACATCGTCTGGCGGGAGGGAGACGTGTTCGAGGTCCTCCGCGCAATGGACCGCGCCCGGGAGCGGTTCGATACCGTGGTCCTCGACCCGCCGGCCTTCGCCAAGTCCCGGTCGGCGGTGCCGGAGGCGCTTCGCGGCTATCGCGAGATCAATCTCCGGGCGATGCGACTGCTGGCGCCCGGTGGTCACCTGGTGACGGCGTCGTGCTCGTTTCACGTCGGCCGCCCCGAGTTCCTGGAGATGCTGGCGGTCGCCGCCGCCGACAGCGGCCGCCGGCTCGAGCTGCGGGCCATCCTCGGCGCGGGCGAAGACCACCCCGAGATCCTCACCGTTCCCGAAACCGGGTATCTGAAGGGTGCGGTGCTGCGCGCGAGCGGCGAAGACTTCCCAAAGCGTTGACACAAACCGCGCGTCTTACCAGCTTGCGATCACCGTAGTTTCTCCGTTGACCCAGCGTCGGACCGAAGGACCGCAGATGGCACCAGTGGGTGCAGCGCGAGCGCCAGCCCAGAACGCATGCTGACTTCCGTCCAGGCCCTCCGGGTCGAACGCCGGCGTCGCCCCCGCACATCGACCAAGCGGCAGTACGACGAGTACATCCTCCAGAAAATCGAGGCCTACAAGAACTCGCTGTCCCGCAACCAGCTGCTGCGGCTCGGCGACGAAGCCAACCGTGAGCTTCAGGAGGCCACTGAAGGTCAATTCCTCCTGACCGAGATCCTGATGCTCGACAGCGTCGACGATCTGATCAAGCGGCGCCTCAAGCTCAAGCCGTTCAAGAGATGGAAGAGCTGGATCAAGGATCTGCGGGATGCCCAGCGAGGGCCGACGCACTGGGGACTGGAGCCCGAGTGCCCGGTGGCTGCCCTGGTGCGGCGAGTGGAGCCCCAGGATGAAGCGGTGGTCGTGGGCGGGGCGGCCGACGGCGCGGCCTTCCTGCTGGCCGCGCACGACGTCCCGGTGACGTTTCTCGCCGCCGATCTGGGGAGTGTGGACCGGGTCGAATCGCGCGTCGAGGATGAGTCGCTTGCGGTCCCGATCCTGGCTACCGTGGTGGATTTCGAGCTCTGGTGTCCGCCGCTGCCGGACGTGATCGCGATTACCGTCGTCGATGCCGGAGAGATAGGCGAGCTCGATCCGGGAGTGCGCGACGGCCTGATCAGCGCGCTGCAGTGCCGCACCTGTCAGGCTGGGGTCCACGTCCTGCTGCCCGGCCGGGGCGGGATGGCGCCGGAGGCGCTGCTGCACCACTACGACGGCTGGGTCCGAGAAGAAATCGGCAAGCCCCGGCGTCGCGGATCCCGTTCTCCGGGCATCGTCCTGGTCCGAGCGCCGGCCGAGCCCGGGACGCTCTCCGCCGACGACATGGCGGTCTGCTGAGACGCCCTCCACCCTTCGCGCATCCAGACGCTAGCCAACGAATTGCCTAATTTCCTTGCCCCTGCTCGGGTTGCCTCTAGACTCGGGTAAAGGCTCCCTTTAAATACCGCCATGACCACGCTGACCATAAACGGCACCTCGGTTCCCTTCGAGCCGGGTGCAACCATCCTCGACGCTGCCCGGAAGGCCGGAATCAACATTCCGACCCTCTGCTGGTATCCCAAGCTCCCCATCGTCGCCAACTGCCGCATATGCCTGGTTTCGGTCCAGGGTCAGAACAAGCTGACCCCGGCGTGCTACACCCAGGCGGCGGACGGCATGGTGGTGGAAACGGAGTCGCCGGCGGCGGTCGAGAGCCGGCGCGGCGTTCTCGAGTTCCTGCTCGAGCGCTATCCGGACGACCACCTGGCCAACGGCGGGCGGGCGAACCCCCGCAACGAGTTCGAGCAGATGGTCGTGCGCTATGACGTGCCGGTGCGGCCGCATCACGAGCTGCCGCTCCGCACCGGCGACGAGCGTCCGGGTGACGTGATGATCCAGCACGACATGAGCCTGTGCATCCTGTGCACCCGGTGCGTGCGCGCCTGTGAGGACATTCAGGAAGTCGGCGTCCTGGACGTGGCCCAACGGGGAGCCACGACGCAGATCATCGTGGGCGGCGATGGCGACCCCGACCACGCGGGCTGTACCTGGTGTGGCGAATGCGTCCGGGTCTGTCCCACCGGGGCCATCTTCGAGTTCATACCCCAGCAACGGTTCGGCTCGGAGGCCGTTCGCACGCCCGACAAGCTCGCCCGCTCCGTCTGTCCCTACTGCGGCGTCGGGTGCCAGCTCGACATCCACGTCAAAGGCGATCAGATCGTGCGGGTCACCTCGCCCTGGATCGAGGAGTCCACGCCGAACCAGGGCTCCACCTGCGTGAAGGGCCGGTTCGGTTACGACTTCCCGCAGCACCGCGACCGCCTCACCCGGCCGCTGATCCGGAAGGGCTGGGAGCACCAGGACGGGCAGTGGGTCTGGCGGGGCGAGTGGCCCCGCCACCGGGAAGGTCCCTGGAGCACGGTGGAAGAGGCGGGCGGGCGCGAAAAGCCCCGGCCACCCAATCGCAGCGTGGGCAAGCCGCCCCAAACCGGCTTGGCCGTGCTGAGCGAATACGACGTGCGCGACCGGGTTGCGACGCCGGCGGGATGGTACAGCGCATTCCGCGAAGCCACCTGGGACGAGGCCATGAGCCTGACGACCCAGGAGCTCCAACGGATCAAGCGGGAGCACGGGCCCGACGCCCTCGCCGCGCTCTCCTCGGCCAAGTGCACCAACGAAGACAACTACGTCTTCATGCGGATGGTCCGGGCCGCGTTCGGCACCAACAACGTGGACCACTGCACCCGCCTCTGTCACTCGTCGTCGGTGGCCGCCATGGGCCGGGCCCTCAACACCGGCGCCGCCTCGGGCTCCATGCGCGAGATCGAGGAGGCCTGCGACGTCATCCTCATCGCGGGCGCCAACACGACCGAGACCCACCCGGTCTTCGGCGCGCTGATCAAGCGGGCGGTCTCCAAGGGCGCCAGGCTGATCGTGGCGGATGTGCGCCGGACCGAGCTCGCCGGGCTGGCCGACATCCATCTCCAGATGATGCCGGGCAGCGACGTGGTGCTCTTCAATGCCATGCTGCACCACGTGATCGCGGCCGGCCTGACGGATCAGAAGTTCGTTGCCGAACGCACCAAGGAGTTCGAGCAAGTGCGGGCGGCAGTGGAGCGGTATACCCCGGAGATGGCAGCCAAGATCACGGCCATCCCGGCGGCCACCATTCGCCGTGCGGCCGAGCTGTATGCCCGGGGCCCCAATACCTCGACGCTCTGGGCCATGGGGCTCACCCAGCACAGCACCGGCACCGATATCGTAGCGAGCCTGCTCAACCTGATGCTGGCCTGCGGCATGATCGGGCGCTGGGGCGCCGCGATGATTCCCATCCGGGGTCAGAACAACGTCCAGGGCGCCAGCGACATGGGCGCGATCCCCTTCGCCTACACCGACTATCGCTCGGTCGCCGACCAGGCGGTCCGGGCCGAGTTCGCCAAGGCCTGGGGAGTGCCCGAGGCGTCGCTCTCGCTCAAGCCGGGCCTCATGGTCACCCAGATCGTCCAGGACGACAGCCCGGTGCGCGGGATGTTCGTGTTTGGCGAGAATCCGGTCATCTCGGACCCGAACATCGCGCATGCCGAGGAATGGGTCCGCCGTCTCGAGTTCCTCGCGGTGCAGGACCTCTTCCTCACGGAAACGGCCCGCTGGGCCGACGTCATCCTGCCCGGCTCCTCCTTCGCGGAGAAGGGCGGTACCGTCGTCAACACCGACCGCCACATCCAGCTGATGCAGCCGGCCGTGCCTCCTCCCGGCCAGGCCCGCCGCGATCTCGACATCCTGATCGACCTCACGCGTCGGCTCGGCCTAAAGACCGAGTTCAACACCCCGAAAGAAGTGATGCGGGAGATCGCGTCGGTCACGCCGTCCTGGCGTGGTGTGAGCTACGAGAAGCTCTACCGCCTCGGCTCGCTGCAGTATCCGGTGCCCGACGAGGAGTCGCGCGGCACCCCGTTCCTGTTCGCCGACGGGTTTCCGACGGCTGATGGCCGCGCCACCTTCGTCCCGGTCGAGTACCTCCCGCCCGGCGAGCTACCCGACGAGGAGTTCCCGTTCGTGCTGAACACGGGCCGGCAGATGTACCACTGGCACACCGGGACGATGACCCGCCGGTCCACCGGGCTGGATTCCCGTGAGCCGGTCCCGGTGGTCGAGATCAACCCGGACGATGCCCGGGAGCTCGATGTGCAGGAGGGCGACACGCTCCGGGTTACCTCCCGCCGCGGTTCCATCCTGATCGGCGCGCGGCTGTCGGACCGGCAGGCCCGAGGCCAGATCTTCATCCCGATGCACTTCCGGGAAGCCGCGGCCAACCTGCTCACCAACCCGCAGCTCGACCCGTACGCCCGCATCGCCGCATTCAAGGTGGCCGCAGTCCGAGTCGAGCGGGTGCGAGAGCAGCAGGAGCGCGAAGCAGAGGAGCAACTCCCGGCGCTCGCCTAGGGCTGCCATATTTCGCGCCGCATGCGCGCCCTCGTCAAAGACTCTGCGGGCCCCGGCATAACCCTGCGGGACGTCCCGCGCCCCACCTGCGGACCCAGCGACGTTCTCATCCGGGTCCGGCACGCCGGTGTCTGCGGCACCGACCTTCACATCTGGGAATGGGACAGCTGGGCCAGCGGCCGACTCCGGCTGCCGGTCGTGGTCGGCCACGAGTTCGCCGGCGAGATCGTGGGCTTCGGCAGCGAGGCCAACCCGTCCGGCCTGCTCGCGGTCGGCGACCTGGTCACCGCGGAGGGGCATCTGGTCTGCGGCCACTGCCTTCAGTGCCGCACCGGCAGCGCGCACCTGTGCCAGCACACCCAGGTCATCGGGGTCGACCGGGACGGCGCCTTCGCCGAGTATATCGCGATGCCGGTCTCCAACGTGATGCGGCTCGACGGCATCCCCACCGAGATCGGCGCCATCATGGACCCCCTCGGCAACGCGGTCCATACCGTGCTCGAGGCCGAGGTCCCGGGCAGCACGGTGCTGGTGATCGGCTGCGGCCCCATTGGCTGCTTCGCCGTCGGCGTGGCCCGGGCCGCGGGAGCCTCGCTGGTGATGGCGAGCGACTATAACCCCCGGCGCCTCGATATCGCCCGCTGCATGGGCGCGCACGTCGTGCTCAATCCCGCCCACGACGACGTCGTCGCTCGGGCCCGCGAGCTCACCCAGGGCGACGGGGTCGATCTGATCTGCGAGATGAGCGGTCATCCCCAGGGACACGCCCAGGCCTTCGCCGCCGCCAGGCTGGGCGGGCGGGTGAATCTGCTGGGCACGCCGAGCCGACCGACCGAGGTCCACTTCGACCGCGACGTCATCTTCAAGGGCCTCACCCTTTACGGCGTGAGCGGCCGCAAGATGTACGGGACGTGGGACCAGATGCGGCGCCTCCTCCGCACCGGCCAACTCGACCCGCGCCCGGTGCTTACCCACCGCTTCCCGCTCGAGCAGATCGCGGACGCAATTCAGGTGATCAAGGAAGGCCAGGCCGGCAAGGTGATCCTGGAGATCGGACCATGAGCCACACGCTCAAAGCGAACCCCCTCGATCAGCGACTCGGCAGCGAGCTCGAGGAGTTCCGCCGGACCGGGGTCTACAAGCGGCTCAATTTCCTGGACAGCGCCCAGGGCCCGGTGGTTCGAATGGAAGGCCGGGGCGAGGTCATCATTCTGTCGTCCAACAACTACCTCGGGCTGAGCGCTCAGCCGGAGGTGGTCGCGGCGGGCAAGGCGGCGTTGGACCGGTTCGGCGCCGGGACCGCCTCGGTGCGCTTCATCTGCGGGACGTTCACCATTCACCGCGCGCTGGAGCAGGCCTGCGCCCGTCTGGTGGGGACCGAAGCGTCGCTCAGCTTCGTGAGCTGCTGGAACGCCAACGAGGCGGTCCCCGGTACGCTGCTCGGAGAGGACGACCTGGTCCTGAGCGACCAGCTCAATCATGCATCCATCATCGACGGCGTTCGTCTCGCCAAGGCCATCACCAAGTGCCAGACGGGCGTCTACCAGCACGCCGATCTCGCCGACCTGGACCTGAAGCTCCAAGCCGCGCGCGACCGGCGCGTTCGCATGGTGATCACCGACGGCGTATTCTCGATGGAAGGCGCGATCGCCAAACTGCCCGACCTGGTGGAGCTTTGCCGGAAGCACCACGCCGTGCTGGTGGTCGACGACTCGCACGCGACCGGCGTCCTCGGCGCCACCGGCCGGGGCACCGCCGAGCACTTCGGCATGGTGGGTGACGTCGACATCATTACCTCGACCCTCGGCAAGGCACTGGGAGGAGCCGCCGGCGGATTCGTCGCGAGCTCCGCCGCCGTGTGCGACTACCTTACCCAGCGAGCCCGCCCCCAGCTGTTTTCCAACGCGCTGCCGCCGACAGTGGCCGCGAGCGCCCTCGCGGCCGTGGAGTACCTGGAGGCCCACCCGGACCGGGTCAGCACCCTGCGGGACAACGCGCAATACTTCCGCGAGCAGCTCCGGAGCCTGGGCTTCCAGCCGCTTCCGGGCGAGACCCCCATCGTTCCCGTCATCGTGGGCGAGACCGCCTTCGCCATTCGGCTCAGCAATGAGCTGCTGGACGATGGTGTGTTCGTGACCGGCTTCGGCTTTCCCGTGGTCCCCCAAGGCCAGGCGCGGGTCCGCTGCCAGATATCAGCGGCCCATACAAGGGAGCACTTGGATCGCGCGCTCGCTGCGTTCCGAAAAGTGGGTCAGCGCCTCGGCTTGATCTGACCAAGCAGGGGAGGCCCGTTCTTTGCACTCCCCGTAGTGCAAGTTTGGTCGCGGGGCCGCGGCGACAATCAGCGGTCACTTTCGCAGGCGATTACACAACAACAACTTAGCGAGCGCGGCCGGGACGGGAAAACACCCCGCTCTACGTCGCACTCCACCGGAACTCACGCAATTTTCCGGACCGGTCCGCTGTCGGTCGTCCTACCCACGGAGGCAGTCTGATGAGCAAGCTCACCCGGAGTCTGACCGTCGCAGGACTGGTGCTCGCCGTGGGCGCGGCGCGCCTCGCCGCCCAAGCGCCGGTCCAGGGCGACTTCCAGTGGTACGTCGGTGGTCAGGCTGGCGTGCTGGTCTTCCGGACTCCGGCCCAGACCCGGGGAGGGATGTTCACGGCCGGCGGGCACACGCTCATCACCGCCCGGCGGACGGCGCTCCTGCTCTCGGTAGACGAGGGCGTCGGATCCAACGAGCAGAGCGCGTACTTCGACCAGACCGGGACGACTCAGACGGTGCAGTTCAACGACATTCGCAAGTACTCCGCGGTCATCACCGCGTTCCCGATCCGGTCGGCAGCCCAGCCCTACCTGGGGATTGGCGTCGGCATCATGCACGCGGTAAATCCGCAGCCGACGGGCACCGCGTTTGCCACGCCCGCCGCACTGGCGCAGGCAACCCAGGACGCACGGGACCTCGGCAGCACCGGATTTGCCACGTTGGTGGGGGGTCTGCAGTTCAAGGTGGGTCGCCTGGTCGCGTTCGGGCAGTACCAGCTCACGTCCGCGCAGGGCGACAAGACGCTCGACAGCGGCGCCAGCGGGCGCTTGCTGGTCGGATCCACCCACACGTTCAGCGGCGGCCTCCGGGTCAGCCTCGGGAGCGCTCGCGAGCAGCCACGCGCGGGATACTGATCCCGCGCCGCGACACCCAGGGTGATCCCGCGGCCGCGAAGCGAAGCGGCCAGCCGACTGCTTTCGTAATACCGACCCGCGGGGTCGCCTCCACCGCGCCTGCCCAGCCGTTCCGCGCCAGCTCCATAACTGGCGACTGCTCCATCATCTGTCCATCGAGCCCCAGCCGGGTAATCCCGAGCGCCTGACACAGGCGGCCCGGCCCCGCACACAGCAAGCCCGGCTCGTCCAAGCGGCGCCGCCCACGCATCACCTCCACGCCCTCGAGCGGCTCTACCGCCCGAAGCAGCACCGCGCTCCCGTCACCCTCCGCCTGGCAAACCAGATTGGCACACCAGTGGATGCCGTACGACCGGTACACGTACCAGCTCCCAGGCGGCCCATAAAGGGCTTCGTTCTGCGCATGGCGCCGGTGGCGGTAGCCGTGCGATGCCGGGTCGTCGTAGCCCAGGTAGGCCTCGGTCTCGACGATCCGGCCCATCGCGCTCTGCCCGTCGATGGAGGACACGATCAGCGCCCCCACGAGGTCGCGTGCCACCGCATCCGCTGGACGCGCGAAAAACCGAACGGGCAGCGTGGCTGCCCGTTGGAGGCTCGTCATTCCGGCTTCTTCCTGGTTCGCGGTCGGGCCGGCCGGCGTCTCGGTGGGGTCGGAGCACCCTCCGGCTCGGTCGCCGCCTGAGCTGGAGCCGTCTCGGTCGGCTCTTCTCGCGCCGGAGCCGCGCGCTTGCGTCCGCGACCTCGGGGCCGTGCGGGCTTGGCTGCGGGTTCCGCGACCGGCTCACTGGCCGCCACTTCCTCCTGGACCACGCCGATGAGCGGGATCCCGGCCGCTCTCACACCGCCGCGCGAGCCCCGCCGGAAACGGAGCCCGGCCCGCTGCCCGTTCGACAGGGCGACGGCAGCTTCGCCCTCGATCTCCGGGGCCGGCTCGATGGCCAACGGCTCGGCAGCCGCCAGCGGGGGAGGAGCCGGTGCCGTGGCATCGTGCCGATGCGGCGCAACCTCGTATTCGTTCTCGTTCAGCTTTCGCACGTCAGCGACTTCCGCGTCGTTGGCCTGACGGAGCAGGCGAAGGAAGCGACCGGGCTCGAGCAATGTGTCCTCGCGCCCGCGCAGGGCGACCATCCTGAGACGCAGCGCTTCGTGCGGCACCGGCGGCTTGAGCTCTGTCAGGGCGCGCGTGATCAGCTGGAACGCGGCCGCCAGCGTCAGCGTCCCGTCCCCCCGCACCACGACGGCCGGCCGCTCCACCGGCGCCGTGGACCTGGGCGCCCCGCCGGCAGCGCGATCGCGCCCACGGCCGCGCCCCCGCCCACGACCCCGCCCGCGGCGCTCGCCCTCTTCAGCGGGCTCTCGTACCCCGTTGCGGGATGCCTCGGCGACAGGAGCCACCGGGGCGGATCCCGTCGGGGCCACCTCGAACTGCCCGTTGTCCATCTTGGTCACTTGGACGACGCCGCGCTGGCCCGCCTCGAGGACGAACTTGCTGAACCGGCTGAAGCCCGCGTTCTTCTCGTCAAAGTTTGGATCGATTTGCTGCATGACCTGCTTCAGACGGTCGGAGCGCATCACGTCGCCGTTTCGGACCATCTGCCCGACCGCCTCGCGGGCGAGCTCCCAGGGGTCGCGCTGGACCGAGGGGGTATCGACCTCCTTGGTGAGGCCGGCGAGGTCACTGTACGAGTAGTACTCGTCGCAGTTCTGGATCAGCAGATCGCTGGCCGATTCCCGAATGCCCACCCCGATCACGTACTTCCCGTACTCCTTCAGCTTGATCACCATGGTCGAGAAGTCGCTGTCGCCCGACATGATGATGAACATGCCGATCTCGGGGCGGATGAATACCAGCTCGATGGCGTCAATGGCCAGCCGGATGTCGGTCGCGTTCTTCTTGCTGGTGCCGAATGCGGGGGCGAAGATCAGGTCGATCGAGGACTCGGACAGCGGCACAATGTACTGCGGATAGCGCCGCCAGTCGGCGTAGGCCCGCTGGACGGCCACTTTCCCCTTGATAATGTCGCTATTGAGGAGGGTGCGAAGCTCTTTGGTGAGGTCGGACCGGATCCCGAGGGTAACGTTGTCGAAGTCGATCAGCAGCGCCGCGTTGGGGGCGTGCACGGGCGGGCTCGGCAGATGCCGGCTCGGGCGGTTCAATGGTGAGCTCACGTGGCACTCGGTTTCAGCCCCGGCACCCCGGCGAACTACCGTCGCTTCACCGTGCCGGACCCGGTCGGTGGGAATGCGACGAAGAAGCGCCCGGGATGGGGACCTCGTAGTCAATCGGATCGTTGGCGACGGGGCTCATCGAGTCCCTCACCACGCACGACCGCACCCTCCACGGGTGCGAACCAGCGGGGCCGGAGGACCATTCGACGGAATGCCTGCGCTGGTCGGCCGGGTCGCCGCCGCACGTTCAGGCCTGCCGTCGGGCCGGTGTCCCAGACCCGCACGCAACCCCGGCGCCGTATAGCCGGACATCGCGTCGCCCCAAAGGTAAACGGTGAACGGTAAACAGTGAACGGGGGACGCCCTGCCCGGGAGCCCCCCCGTTCACGGTTGACCGTTTACCGTTCACCGTTTCTTACCCGATCATACCTTCGCCGGCCAGCGGCAGCGCCAGCACGAAATGGAACCGGGTGCCGAACTGGGGTGCGGTCTCCACCTCGAGGCTCGACCCCATGGCCTCGACCAGCTTGCGGCAGATCGAAAGGCCAAGCCCCGATCCGGAAAACGCGTACTCACCCTGCTTCTGGCGTCGCCGGAACGGCTCGAACAAGGTGGCCATCGACTGCGGCGGAATCCCCCGGCCGGTATCGCGCACCGAAAACTCGACCCCGCTGGCCGATACCTGGCGCGCCGCCACCTCGACGAAGCCTTCGGCGGTGAACTTGAGGGCGTTGGTCGTGAGGTTGAGAAGCACCCGGCTGAGCGCCACCGGATGACCGATGCGAAAGTCGGCGTCCGGCGGCGAGAGGCGTACGGTGAGCGACTTCTCCTCCGCGATCGGCAGCACGATGTCCCGCACCGATTCGAGAATGTCGGTGATGGAGAACGGGATGGGGTCGAGATCGACCAATCGGTCACCACCCCGCGCCAGCTCGATCACGTCGCTCGCGACGGAGCTCAGCCCGAACGCCGCGCTGTAAATGAGGCCGAGCTGCCGCTCCTGGACCGAGTTCACCGGGCCGCTCCGGGCGCGTTGCAGGGTTTCGGCGAGGAAGAGAACGGAGGTGAGCGGAGACCGGAGATCGTGGGCTACTTCGACGACCAGCTCGAGGCCGTCGGGTCCGGCAAGGCGGTCGGTGAACCGCTGCGACCAATCGACCTCCAGCCGCTGCGCGATCCGCTCCACCGCGCCCAAGAGCCGCAGCGCCTGGCCCGGCTCCGGTGGGGGCGTGAGCGCCTCCAGCCGCTCGAGCACGGCGCCTCGGATCATCGCCACCAGCCGGCGCGCCAGCGCGTTCCGGGGCACCAGCCCCATATCGGGATCCTGCCCGCTCCCCGCTTCCCGGATCGCCGCGCACAGATAGGCGACGTGCGCCACCACCTCTTCCGGCGACGCCGCGTGCTCCACCACGCTTTCCCAGCGGGATTGGACGGCCAGGACGCTCTCCCGCAGGGCCTCCCACACTGACGGCGCCAGGCCGCCGCCGGAAGGGCCCTCCGGATCCCACACCCGCACCGGGGCGGGGTAGGCCGGCCCGGACGCGCGCCGGCGTTCCCCGCTGGTCGAGTGGGGCAGCGCGGCCTCCGATTTCACTCGGGCGTCCCTGTGCTCTCTTCTCGATGGAACTCGTGCTTGTCCATCAACCGGTACAGGGTGGTCCGGTCGATGCTGGCCAGGCGGGCTGCCTTCGACATGTTGCCCCCAGCACGGTTGATCAGACGGCTCAGGTATTCCCGCTCGAATTGCGCCACGATCCGGTCTTTTGCCACGTGGTAGGCCTCGTCCATCACCCCGGCGGGGACGGCGGCCTCGGCAGGCCATTCCGCCGCGTCCTCATAGATCGGGATGTCGTTCGGCTGGATGATCTGATCCGGCTCCGCCAGGACGGCGACATGCTCGATGACGTTCTGGAGCTCGCGAACGTTACCTCGCCAGGGCCGCGACCGGAGAAACCCGATGCTGGCATCGCTGAGCCGGGGGGCCCGGTCGCCCATCTGGCGATGACGGTGCCAATAGTACGTGAGGAAATGGTTGGCCAGCATCGCGATGTCTTCCTGCCGCTTACGGAGCGGCGGGAGCGCGATCGGCACTACCCGCAACCGATAAAAGAGGTCGCTCCGGAGAGCGCCCTGGTCTACCGCCTCTTGCGGGTCGCGGTTGGTAGCCGAAATGAACCGGACGTCGACCACGGCGTCCACCTGCTCGCTCCCGACCCGCCGGACGACGCCGTCCTGGATCACCCGCAGGAGCTTGGCCTGGAGCGGCATCGACATCTCGGTGAGCTCGTCCAGAAAGAGCGTGCCCCCATTCGCCGTCTCCAGCAACCCGGGCTTGTCCCGGTCGGCGCCGGTGAACGAGCCTTTCCGGTGCCCGAAGAGCTCGCTCTCGAGCAGCCCCTCCGGCAAAGCCGCGCAGTTGATCGGCACCAGCGTCTTGTGCGACCGCCGGCTGTACTGGTGGATGAACTGGGCGATGAGCTCCTTGCCGGTCCCGCTTTCCCCGCTGATGAAGACCGACGCATCGGTCCCGGCGACTTTGCGGGCCAGGTCCACCGCCTTGCGGAACGGCGGCGAGATGCCGATGAGGGCGATCTTCTCGCTCTGCCCGTTCTGCTTCATCAGCTGCAGACGGAGGTCCTGCGCCTCCCGCCCGACCATCACGGCATGCGAGGCGCGGCCGATCAGCACCTGCAGGTGTGTGGCCGAGAACGGCTTGGGAAGGTAGTCCCAGGCCCCCGCTCGAAGCGCCTCGATGCTGGTGGTCACACTCGGATTGCCGGTCATGACCACGACAATGGTATCCTTGTACGCCTCGAGCGCTCCTTGGAGGATCTGCAGGCCCGACACCTGGGACATGTAAAGGTCGACCAGGATGATGTCGAACTTGCGCCGCTTGACTGTTTCGAGCGCCTCCTCTCCCCGCCCCACCAGCGTCACATTGTAGCCGTCCATCTGTAGCACGCTGGCGCAACTCTCCCGCAGGGTTCGCTCGTCGTCCACCACGAGTACCCGAATGCTGGCCTTGACGTCGCTCGGGATCGACAGCGGATCTCGGGCGGTCGCCTCGGGACCGGCCGGCGTCGGGGTCGGGGACGACGATGCAAGCGAACTGCCCATGCGGACTCTCCTTAGGGATGGCGCTGGTCGGCCGGAGGCGGGCGCGAGTCTGAATGCCTCCAGCCGGGTGGGACCCGAGCGGCAGTCACCTTAGCAGATGGCGTTCCACAACTCGCCTACAAGACCTTGGGTTAAGCGCCGGCGTCACTTGGATACCACACCATGCGGCACGTGTCAAGCACCAAGGTGTCATCCGAGCCACAGGTATCTGGTGGCCCCACGCAACGAGTGCAAGGTCCGTGCAACAGACCGGGGGGACCTCGTGGCTGGCACCCCGGGCAACGCATATCGTTGGAGCCCGCAGCCGCTTCCGGGCCGGTCGCTTGCCGCCACGTTCGCGGTCCTTAGTTTGCAGTGGCGGGGACCGTTTTCCGCGGCGTGCGGCATATCGCCTGAACGATCTCCAGGAGCATGGACTCAGACTCATGGCTGGTAATTTTCTTCCTCCCGGCGATCCCCCCGGCGCCTTGGTCCAGCCGCCGGCCTTCACGCCTGCCCCAGCGCTCGACTACGATCTGACGCCGTTCCAGCCGCCCGCTGAAGGTGGCGGCATTCCGTGGCGGCGCTATATCTCGGCGCTCCGTCGCTACAAGTGGCTCATGCTGCTGGTCATCATCGTCGGCACCGGGGCCACCGTGCTGGCGACCCGCTTCATGAAGCCGCAGTACACGGTGCAGGCGACAATCTGGATCGAGAGTCCGTCCGGTCACGGCGGTCCGGTACGCGCCGGCTCCGTAGTAGAGGGGTACAACTGGGTCGAGCTCCTCACCACGTTCACCGTGCTCGACTCGGTGGTTGCGCGCGAGCGACTGTACCTGACGTTCACCGATCCGAAGGATTCCGTCCTCTTCACCAACTTCCGCTTGCGGGAGCGATTCCGGCCAGGCGAGTACGTGCTGCAGACCGACCGCGCCGGCCACAGCTTTAGCCTACGCTCGGCCGAAGGACTCGCCGTGCAGCAGGGCAAGATCGGAGATGCGGTAGGCACCCGCATCGGCTTCGACTGGACCCCGCCGACCGACCGCCTCACCCGCACCAAGGGGCGGAAGGTCACGTTCAAGGTCACCAGTCCCCGTGACGCTTCGCTGGCGCTGAAGGACCAGCTGACCGCGCTGATGAAGGAGCAGGGCAACTTTCTCCGGCTGATGCTGGTCGGCACCAATCCGGTCCGCCTGACCAGCACCATGAACGCCCTGATCAACCAGTACGTCGACGTGGCCGCGGAGCTCAAGCGCCGGCGTCTGGCCGAATTGTCGTCCATTCTGGCCCAGCAGCTCGACACCGTGGGCCGGCAGCTCCGCGACGCAGAAGGC
>Ga0137403_10000100_pt2 | contig 55376 bp, 43 predicted proteins | sample CZOMad2_1_16fung_FD_122057 | JGI IMG/M metagenome (GOLD analysis project Ga0137403, IMG submission 122057) | Vadose zone soil fungal communities from Angelo Coast Range Reserve, California, USA - CZOMad2_1_16fungal (Hybrid Assembly) | ecosystem: Environmental > Terrestrial > Soil > Vadose zone...
TGGACTAACTGCTTCCACCAGCTACAGCTATCGCGTCCGCGCTACCGACGCCGCGGGCAATCTCAGCAGCTATTCGAACGTCGCGAGCGCGACGACGACCTCGGGTTCCGGATCTCCCACCCTGGTCGCAGCCTACTCCTTCAACGAAGGGACCGGCACTACCGTGAACGATTCCACTGGGAACGGAAACACTGGGACAATCGCAAGTGCGACGTGGACGACGGCGGGAAAATTCGGGAACGCGCTCTCCTTCAACGGAACCAGTGCCCGGGTGGTAATCAACGACTCCGCTTCGCTGCATCTGACCACTGGAGTCACGCTTGAGGCCTGGGTCAATCCGGCGGTCGCACCGACCGGCTGGCAAGATGTGATCTACAAGCCAAACGACAACTATTTCCTGGAAGCGGGCTCCGCGCCGGGTAATTTGCCGTCGAGCGGTGTGAGCTTGACCAACAACAACGAGCCTCTGGCCACTGGCACATCACGGTTGGCCGCCAACACCTGGGTACATCTGGCGATGACATACGACGGAGCGACCGTGAAGATGTACGTAAACGGAGTGCTCACCAACAGCACGGCGCAAAGCGGGTCGATCGTTACGTCGACCAATCAGCTCCAGATTGGCGGAGATACGCTCTTCTCCCAATATTTCCAGGGGCTAATCGATGAGGTACGGATTTACAACGCGGCGCTGACGCAAGCACAGATCCAAACCGATATGACCACGCCTTTGCCATGAGGCAGGTGATCCGGATGCCGGAACACCGTTCTATTCGATCAGGACAGAGACTGAAACATTTCTAGATATGTCGACACCATTCGCTCCTCCGAGAAAGACCGGAGAATATTCTCACGAGCAGCTCGACGCATCGAATGCGACGAATCCGGAGGCATGCCAAGGAAGCGTACAAGAGTGTCCGCCAGTTCGACTGGAGACTCAGGCTCGACCAGATAGCCGTTTACGCCATCTTTGATAATTTCCGGAATGCCGGGTATGCGAGTGCAGATGCATATCGCGCCACAAGCACCTGCTTCCAGCAATCCGATCGGCATACCTTCGCGGCGTGAGGGCAGCACCACGGCTCGCGCGTCTCGATAGAGCGGCGGCAACTCTTCTTGTTTTTTCGATCCGAGAAACCGCACGCGAGAAGCGATGCCCAGTTCTTTGGCCATCGCCAGGAGATTTTGATGTTCCGGGCCGTCGCCCACGATCCACAATTCGGTGTTCGCAACTGCGGCGGCCACAATTTTCCAGGCGTTCACCAGGACGTCAACGCCTTTCACTGGATGGAGGCGGCCAACGTACAGGACGTAGTCTTTACTGGTGTCCGGCGGGAGCGGCAATTGGAACCACTCCGGACCGACGCCATTGTGCACGACGCGCGCCTTCGCCCGAAAATTGTCGTAAAGCTGAACTGCATCATCCAAGAGCGCCTGACTAACAGCCGCGATCGCGTCCGCGCGACCGAAGAGCCGATGTTGCCAGGCGCGTATAACCGGCTCTTGAAACGGAGCCACACGAATGTCGCTGCCGTGAGTCGTAACAACCAGTTTCCAGCGGTGAGGAAACCAGCTGAGGCCCACGACAGGAAAACATTGCGCAATCGGATAGTGCACGTGGACAATGTCCGGCCGGAATTCACGCAAGATCCTTTGCAACTGCATGGCAGCACGAGCGAACGACGCCCAGGAACGAGGCCGCCGCAGAGTCGGATAAGACGGAGCGGTCACACTCCAAACCGGCGTGCCGTTGGCAAGATTCCAGCGTGGCTTTTGCTCTGGCGCAATTTCCACGATGGCAGGAACCGATTGCCGGCTGGTCAATGCCTCGGCCAGCTTGAGCACCGCAACCTCGACACCGCCTAGGCCGCCGAGTTCCGCAAAATGAAACAGAAGGATGCGCATGAAAACGAATCGAGACTAAGGCTTCCCTAAGAAGCGATTGGGCCCAGAACCGAAATGAATACGACTACACCTTCGCAAAGAAATTGTGGCGATAGAAAAAGATTGCACCGCAAAAGCAAAGTAGAGTTTTCGATCTGGCAATCCGCGCGGCAATGCTCGGTCAAAGTGCTGCGCCTTCACGCTATTATAGGATTTTCGCAAACTTTGCTGCCGCCAATGATCGAGACAGTGCTGCAAATTTTAACACGTCAACGGAGAAATCCGAGAGGATCAACTGCATGAAATTACGCGTCGGCGATCTCGTCGAGGTTCGCAGCGTCGATGAGATCCTGAAGACTTTGGATTCCAGCGGCGCACTCGACCTGCTGCCTTTCATGCCGGAGATGCTTGTTTATTGCGGAAAGCGCTTCAAGGTCTGGAAGCGCGTGCACAAGACCTGCGACACGATTTATTACGATGGAACCCGGGAAATCAAGAATGTCGTCATGCTGGACCAACTGCGATGCGATGGCTCGGCCCATGGCGGTTGCCAGGCCGCTTGCTCCATTTTTTGGAAAGAAGCCTGGTTGAAGCGAGTTGGCACAGAAACGAGAGCTTCCCTAGGAAACGCCGGTCAAAACCACAGTCCCTCCGGATGTACGGTCGAGACGCTCTATCAGAAGGCTCGAAACGAATGCGAGACGGCGGAAGGGCCTGACTTGACCTATTCCTGCCAAGCCACGGAAATGCGCAACGCTACAACTCGCCTCCCGCCGCTGCGCCTGGGACAATATTTCGAGGACGTCTCGTCAGGGAACGTCAGTATCCTTGAGCTGATCAAGGGGTTTCTGATTTGGTGCTACAACACCATCCAGAAAAAGCGCCGGGGCGGAGAATATCCCTACTTGAAAGGCAAACCCGGCAAGACCCCACGGGTCACCCTCAACCTTCAGCCCGGAGAACTCGTGCAAGTGCGCTCCAGAGACGAAATTGTGGACACCGTCGACGTGCGCCTCCGTAACCGCGGCCTTTCCTTTGATCGAGAAATGGTTCGCTACTGTGGCGGAACCTATAAGGTCTTGAGGCGAGTCGAGAAGTTGGTTAACGAAAAAACTGGAAAAATGATGCAAGTGCCGAACGATTGCCTCGTTTTGGATGGCGTCATCTGCGTGGGCCACTTGAACCGATTCTGCCCGCGAAGTGTCTATCCTTACTGGCGGGAGATTTGGTTGAAGAGGGCCGACGGTTGTTCGGAAAACGACGTGCAATCCGTTCCACCTGCTGGCAAATAAGTTGGCGGAGGATTGCTCGCATTATTCCGTAGAGGTCTTGGCTGTATTTTCGCGGCGGACGGGCCGGTGTTTAACAGCCAGCCTGAGGTCCTCAGCCATCGCCCGCCAGTTATACCGGATCCAGCGGCAGAGTTGAAACCATGAACCCAATCGTTCGCCGATTCTCAATGGAGTACGCCAAACCGAACCAATCTGTTCGTAGAGGCGCCGCCACATCGGCAGCACAACTCGATCCGTGCCCCGGCCATAGACCCACCAGACGGCCAGCTTTTGCCGAGTTGGGTTATCGTGCACCGAGCGATGGTCGTGCTCGCGATGGAAGAGCAGCTCTTCTGGAATTTCGAAAAATCGCCCTCGCAACGCGAGCTCGCCCAGCAGAACCTGGTCCGCGGCATGGGTCAGCCCCATAAGTGGAGTTTTGGCGAGAACATCGCGGCGGACGACACCAAAAATCGCGGGGGATCCCAGGTCCACCCAAAGTGTTTGCGCGAACCGATCTTGTGGGCGGGCAAGCGTGGTATCCACCGGATACCGCCGTTTTGTTAGGGGCTTGCTGTGTTCATCGATCAGCAGCACTCTCGGGTAGCTGAGCACCAACGAGGCGTCGCGTTCGAGCGCTTCAACGCACTTGCTCAGGAAATCGGGTGCGTACTCGTCATCATGAGCCGCCCATTTAAAGTATTTGCCCTGGGACAGCTCGAACACCCGATTGAAATTGCGCCGCGGACCGACATTGGTGTCGCAGCGAAAATAGCGTATGCGTGGATCGCCTTTGGCATACCGCTTGCAGATTTCCTCGGTGCCGTCCGTTGAGGCATTATCAGAGATGATCAGTTCGAAATCCCGGTACGTTTGCGCGAGAAAGGAATCGAGCGCCGCAGCGAGAAAGAGTTCGCCGTTGTAAACGGGTAACCCGATGCTAACCACACTTGGGCTGTCTGTTTCCAATCTCTGAGCTCCAAAGCTACGCAACGTCCGCAACAAATCGTGCAACCAGAGCTAACACGAAGAATTGAGTGATCGGTCCAAGGGGAATCTGAAAAACGTGAGAACTATTATAAGTCATAGGTTAAAGCTGACCGGAAAAAGACTGCGGGGATCGTTTCTATCCATGCCTCATTGGACATGGGCTCCGGTTGACCGGGAAGTTGTTCGCGCCGGACCTCGTACACTGGGCTTCCTGCAATAATGAGCGAGACCGTTCAATCCACTGATAAAACTCCGTCGCGAACCTCGAGAGTCGCCAAGAACGTCATAGCCGGTTGGGGCGGGTACCTTGTCTCCGCGATGATTGGGATGTTCCTCTCGCCGTTCGTAGTCCACCATCTGGGTAATAGCCTGTATGGAGTCTGGACGCTGGTTGTGTCGCTCACCGGCTATCTTGGGCTGCTCGACATGGGAGTGCGGGGAGCCGTAACCCGCTACGTCGCGCGATACCACGCCCAGGAGAAGCACGAAGACGCCAGCGGAACCGCATCTTCCGCTCTCGTGCTCTTCGCGCTGGCGGGGCTTGTCGCCATCCTTGCGTCGCTGATACTGGCGGCCTTGGTGGTCAGTCACTTTCAGATCCCCCCCGACCTGCAATTTGCTACACGAGTTGTCGCCGTACTCGCCGGTGTTACCGTGGCCTCGTCGCTCACGGGCGGAGTCTTCGGTGGAATTGTCGTTGGTCTACAGCGAGTGGACCTGACCAATGCGGTCGAAACCGGCTCCGCTATCTTGCGCGCGATATGTATCGTGGCGGCGCTTCATCAGGGAAAAGGAATCATCGCACTCGGCATCATCCAGTTGGCCTTCTCTGTGCTTGCTGGCTTTGCGAATTTTCGCATCAGTTTGTGGCTCTATCCCGAGCTTAGAATCAAATTCAGCAAAGTCTCCCGCGAATACTTTCGGGCGATTTACTTGTACGGGTTTTATTCCTTTCTGTTGCAGATCTTCGCTTACCTGATCCTCTATACGGATGCCGTGGTCATCGCGGCCTTTCAGCCGATCGAAAAGGTCACGTTTTTCGCCATCGCCGGAAACCTGGTTACCTATGCCCGTCAGATGGTCGGAGGCATCACCACTTCGCTGACGCCCCTGGCTAGCCAGTTGGAAGCACGCGGACAGCACGACGAACTCAAACGGGAAACCGTAAAGTGGACTCGATACGCCACCGCCATCATCCTGGCGATTGGCATCACGTTCATGATTCGCGGCAAAACGTTTATCGGCCTGTGGATGGGCCCGTCCTATGCCGATTTATCTGGAAAGGTGCTATCGGTGCTGACCATCGGAACCGTGGTCGGAATGGCTTCGTGCGTCCCCTGGTCAGTAACTTTCGGGCTTGGCAAGCACAAGCCGCTGGTCCCGTTGTATCTGGTCGAGTCGCTGGCCAACCTTGGGCTGAGCGTTGCTTTGGTCCGGTCGATGGGCATCGTCGGCGTTGCTTGGGGAACCACTCTTCCAGAACTCGTATTTTCCGGGACGTTTTGGCCGTGGTACATGAGCAAGATTCTGCAAATACCGGTGTGGCAGTTTATCCGCAGCGGGTGGTTGCGCCCAATTGCTGCTCTGGTGCCCTTTGCAGCGTGTACCTACGTCATCGAATGGGGCTGGAAAGCGCACAACGTGTTCGGTTTTTTTCTGCAGGTCGGCGTGGCGCTGATTGCGGCCTTTGTGGGTTTCTGGTTCGCTTGTGTTTCCAGCACCGAGCGAGCTTCACTTACGCAGTCGCTGAAGGCTCATTTGGCTGGCACCGCCAAATAGCCCGCTATGGATCGTTACGCGAGGCGGACTTTTCTTCCGTAAAACGCTTCGGCGAATCGCGTCGGTGAGCAGGCTTCCACGCCGCGCAAGCGCATGAGCGCCAGGAATGTGCCGTCCCTAAACCAATGTTTCTTGCGCTGCGTGAGAAACGCCCGATCGAGGTATTCCGCTTTTTGCCGGCAGGTTGATTCTTCGAGCGGAAAGAATAGGTTGGGCGAGCCAAGATCCCCGTCGTACTTGGGTATTTCGTACTCGAGAACCAGATGGTTGCGGAATGTGTTCCAGGTGAGTTCGTTGATCAGCCGATGATCCTGGTGCAAATCCCGGCGGTAGTGCGTGAAGATCAGATCCGGTGTAGTGGCCTTCAGCCGCTCGAACTCCCCCTTTATTTTTGCTCCCTGATAAGGGAAAAAGCCGTCGCGATACGAACGCACCACCACGTGCTTGGCCTTGGCTTGCTTGAGGAACAGCCCGGCACTGTTCAGCGCTTCGCGCCGGCGGGCGCCCTTCGCGCTAAAAACGATCCAGTGCACTTCCACCTTCGAGTATTCTCCGAGAAGGCGCAGCAGTGTTCCGCCGCAGCCGATTTCGATATCGTCCGAGTGCGCTCCCAAACAGAGGACCCGTAAAGGGGTGCTGGAAGTTCCCAAAGAAAGTTTAAGCATCTCGCTTCGGACCGGATGACACAGCCACCGGCGCCTTTACTCGGCTTTCCTGGGAGGTACCGTTCGTCGTGGAGATCTTGTCCCCCGGCAGATTCTTCCATACTTCCCACGGCGCCTTCCCGCTCGCGTAGAGATCATCCAGTCGCTGTTTGTCCTTGAAAGTATCCATGGAAGCGAAGAAACCGTCGTAAGGGTAGGCCATTAGCCTTCGTTCAGCGATCAGACGCTGGAAGGGCTCGATTACGAGCTCTTCGCCATCCTTCATGTAGCGGAACATCTCCTTGCGGAACGCAAAAAATCCGCCGTTGATTCGCAGATCGGATTTTTGCATGTCCTCAATTTTATCGACCAGCGTGTCCTGGCCCAGCGACACCAGATGATAGGTGAGATTCGGCTTTACACACATGAAGCTGGCGATTTTGTCTTGCGCCTGAAACTGCTCGAGCAAGGAAGGAAGATGCAGGTTGGAAAGACCGTCGGAATAGTTGGCCAGAAACATCTCTTCGCCTTCGAGATATTTTTCGACGGCTTTCAGTCGCATCCCAATGTTTGAGGTTACGCCGGTATCGGCAAAGGTGATCTTCCAGTCGTGAATATCACTATGATGCAGTTCCAGGCTTTTCCCGCCCTGCGACAGTGTGAAATCGTTTGAAAGGCACTCGTCGTATTTCAGGAAGTATTCCTTGATCGCGTCAGCCCGGTAGCCCAGGCACAAAATGAAATCTCTGTGTCCGTAGTGCGCGTAATACTTCATCACGTGCCACAGAATCGGCCGGTAGCCGATCGGCACCATCGGTTTCGGCGTATTCTCGGCGTACTCCCGCAACCGCATGCCGAGTCCGCCGCAGAATAGAACTACCTTCATATCGTTTTCTCCAGGGCGCGCTGATTCAGGGTCAGGCTTTCGCGCCTACCAGCTCCTCAAGCCACATCTCACCGCGGAAAACGCGGTATTGTTCGGCCCGCAACTGGTCCGCTAGCCGGTTGGGGGGAAGCGTGACGTCGTCGTACGTGATGACCGAATCTTTCGGAACATCGCGAACCAACACGCAGCCCTCCACCAGTCCCTCGGGGAGATAACGACCGCGGCACATTTCGTCGCTATTTACCGCTTCACCGTACGTCATGTACATGCCGTAGTCATCCAGAACTTCACCAGACCGCAAGTCGCGCTTAGCCACCGCACAAACTTCCACAACCGGGCCGCCCAGCGGCTTGGCCAGCGAATCTCGAAATAGAACTACGCGAGCAATGGCAGAAGGCACCTCGAAATGCACTAGGTGATACGGAATGAAAAACGAATACAACGGCCCGTCGCCCATCTTGTATAAACTCAAATAGTGCTGTTGTTTGGGATCGGGATGTTCCGCGAGAACGTACACCTTCGTCAGCGGCGTACCCACCACGTAGTCGATAATGCCGCCCAATTTTCTCGCCTCTTCTATGTCATAGATCTTCCCGATCTTCATGACATCGTCTTTGTATTCCAGACCTCGCGACATTCCGCGCGACCGCACCTTGAAGCCGGTCGCATTGGCAACGATCGCCTGCTCAAAACTGATTTTCGAGCCGTCGGCGAAACTCGTGACCATCGCCGGGTTCTGCCCCCACTTCTCCGCGAATCCTTTTTGCGTGGTGGGATTGCGATACGGGTCTTGCAGCCCTTTTACGTTGCCAATCACCCGCGGCGTCAGTCCCAGTCCCTTCACCCAGCGAAACAGGTTCACCTGAACTCCCGGTTCGTCCCCATCGCACGCCGAAAAGATGACCCCGTGTTTCTCCGCGTAGATTTGCAGGATCGGCCCGATCGTCGCGTCGATTTCCGCGTTCATCAGAACAAAGTCTTTGCGGTTCTGGAAGGCTTCAAGCGCCAGCCGGGCGCCGAATTCCACGGAACCCGTCACGTCAACGAGCACGTCCACTTCGGACGAGCGCGCCAGCAAGAAAGCATCGTCGGTTGCGACCACTTTGCCTTCTCGAATCGCCAGATCCACTTCTCGCTGGCTGGATGGAGACGCCGTATCGCGCACTCCGGCGTACTGGCAAAGGTCAAATGCGCGCTGCACGCGGCGGTTGCACACGCCCGCCAGGCGCATGCCCGGCGTCGTGTTCACGATATGGTTGGCGAGCCCATGCGACATGAAGCCGGCGCCGATCAAAGCTACCCGAATCGGCCGCCCCTCGGCCTCGCGCGCCTTCAGCGCAGTGTCAACCATGATCATCCGACGAATCCTCCTGAGCACTCACCGCTTGACGCCGCCAGGACCCTAAGCCACCGGCTCCATCTGTTTGTGCTGCAAACCCATCTTTTGTTTCAACTCCGCTTCCTGCTCGCTCAGCGGTTTCCAGATCTGATCCTTGTCGGAAATCACGCTCACCGCCAGCGGCCATGCCAAGCTCAGCCGCTGATCGTTGTACAGAAGCCCGCCCTCGGTTCCCGGAGTATAGAATTCGCCGACCTGGTAGCTCGTCTCCGTATTATCCCGCAAAGCCTGGTATCCGTGGGCGAATCGCTCGGGCACATAGAGCGCGCGGTAGTTGTCTTCGCTCAGTTCTACGGCGATGTGCTGCAGATACGTGGGGCTCTCCGGCCGCAAATCCACGATGATGTCCAGGATCGCGCCACGCGTGCAGCGCACCAGCTTCGTCTCCGCCGCGGGCGGGAACTGAAAGTGCATGCCGCGCAGCGTCCCTTTCTTGTGGTTAAACGCTATGTTCGCCTGAGCGATGACAGACTTGAGCCCATGCGCGTTAAATTCGTTTTGGCAAAAACCGCGCGCAAAGAAACCGCGGGAATCCTCGCGGCGCTCAATATCAATCGTGAAGGCGCCTTTAAGTTTCGTCTCGGTAAAGATCAAGCGTTTCTATCTCCCGTTCTGCGCCTGAGCGCTTAGGAAACCCGCGCCGGTTCGGCAACTTCCGCTGCTCGGCTCGTCCATCGTAGCGATGTGTCCAGACGGCCCGAGGCGATCAGCGACTTGATGTGATCGATCCTCTTGTAGCGCACTCCCTCGAAATCCTCCACGCGCAGATCAACCTGCTGATAAGCCTTGTACAGTTCCACCGCGCCCTTCGGAATGTCCCACACTGGCTTGAATGCCGGCAGCACTTTCTGAATCTTGTCGAAGTTCACCTGGTAATTGCGCTTGTCCGGCTCCGCGCCTCCAGCGAATTCGATTCGGCAGTTCGGCACCGTCTGTTCGACAACTTTGGCGATGTCTCGGATCTGATAGTTCTGATCGTTGCGTCCTACGTTCACCGCCTGGTTGTGCACTTGCTCCCGCGGAGCTTCCAGCGCCGCCAGGAACGCCCGCGAAATATCTTCGATGTGAATGAGCGGCCGCCAGGGGCTGCCGTCACTCTTCATCAGTACTTTGCCCGTGCACATCGCCCACGCCACCAGGTTGTTCAACACCAGGTCAAACCGCAGCCGCGGCGAGACTCCGTAGGCTGTCGCATTCCGCAGAAACACCGGGCTAAAATTGTCGTCCGCCATCTTCGAGACTTCCGCCTCCACAAGTACTTTCGATGTAGCATACGGCGTCACCGGGTTGAACTCCGCAGTCTCGTCCAGCATCTTGTCTCCCGCGGCCCCGTAGGTGCTGCAGGAAGACGAGAATAGGTAGCGCGGCACGCCCGCCTGCTTTGCCGCTTCCGCCAATTTCACCGAAGCATGGTGATTGATGTCGTAGGTCAGATTCGGATTCAGATTGCCTAGCGGATCGTTCGACAACCCCGCCAAGTGGATTACAGCGTCAAATCCCTTCACGTCCGAAGCAGTCACATCGCGCAGGTCCTTGCGCAGAGTCGGGAAGGGGGGAGGGGGGGGACCGAAGGTGCACTGCTCAAAGAGGTCGGTATCCAGGCCAACGACTTCGTGTCCCGCCGAAGTGAGGAATGGTGCCATGACCATTCCGATGTATCCAGTGTGACCGGTCATTAATACGCGCATGTTCGGTTCAGTCTCCCAAAAGGCTCGTGAAAACCGTGGTTCTTTGCTTCCGTCAGGTTTCGTTTAGCTCTAACTAACAAAACACACTTAAGGTAAGTCGGTAGAACACCCGGTTCTCAATGTAGTACTAGCAACCGGAGGGCCACGCGCGAGAGTTTCGTATCAAGTTCTAAGCTCGTAACCCATTCAAAATAAATTATTTAGATTGCTCGATCCGACAACCAGCCTCGCCTAGCGACCCGATTTCACTTCTCCGGTAATCCTTTTCACAGCGTTTGGTGCGGATCTTGAGGTACGGGGACCCCCCGATTTCTTGTAAGTATTGATTCTAAAGGACTTGAAGTCCCTTGTTTTCATACACCTTCGTAAGTATTCATTCTAAAGGGCTTGCAGGCGAAAATGACGCGGTAAAACACGGCAAAACGCGGAACTAGTGCACAAGAACTAGTGCACAAAATGTTGCCTCGTAGCGCCCGACCAACGCGTAGTGTCGATTCTGCAAGCGGCTACGCTCTCCTTCGTAGCTCCTGGAGCCCGCCTTATCGTTCCTGGCTTGTAGGCGGCTAGCTTGCCGAGGCCAGTGCGGGCACGGCGTCCGCCAGTTTCAATTCTTCGACCAAATCGCCGAGCGGCGCGAACTGGAAGTCTTTCATAAGGCGAACGAGCTTTTTTTCCATCCCGCGCAAACCAAGGTAGTGACGAAGCCGGGCGGTAAGGTCGCCCGCCATGCGCGGCTGCTCTGGATCGAGTTCCCAGGGATGGATGTACACGCAAGCGGATCGGCCTTCGGTTTCGTTCAGAAAACGAATCCCCCAGCGCGTAAACCAGTACGGCAAAAGGCGCAGGTACGCGCCGCCACCGAAGGGCGACCGGCCATTTCGGAAGCAGAGAGTCGGCATGGGAAATTCAACCAAGGGTCCTGCTTTGGATTCGACGAGATAAGGAAAGCGCGGTGCCGTGGGCGATCCGTAATCGGGATGACGCACCGGGAAAATGCTGGAATCGTAGGAAAAGCCGCATTCTACAAGGGTTTCAAAGGCCCAGGCACAGGACTCATTAATCGAAAAACTCGGAGCGCGGTAGCCGCGAACGGGAACGCCGGAAGCACTCTCAAGCAGCTCTTTGGCTTCCCTGGTATCTTCGCGAAACTCCTCGCGCTTCATATTGTAGACGCGAAGATGATGAAGGCTGTGGCAGGCGACCTCGTGTCCGAGAGCCGCAATCTTCTTCATTATGTGGGGATGCTGCTGTGCCACCCAACCTAAGGTAAAGAAGGTGGCTTTCCAGCCGTAGGCGTCCAGCAAGGAGAGCAGGCGATCGGTGTTTGCTTCGATGCGGCTCGTCTGAGAACTCCATTGATTCACCGACACGCGGTCAGCGAAGGCGCTGACTTGGTAGTAGTCTTCTAGGTCGATGGTTAGTGCGTTGCGAATCAATGCGTCAGCGTCCCTTCAGGTGACGGAACCTTGTCCCTGGGAGCGGCAACATGTGCAGCTCGACAGCCGAAGTGGAGTATATCAGACCGAATCTGGCTGACCGCTTTCGCTATTCCCGGCTCCCACTTAACGGCATTATAATCAATAGATTATGAAGGTCTTGACTGAAAACGTGGCCTGGCCCAGCGGGCCTTTGCGGAGTGGGACGCCGGAAGACTCAAGGATTGAGTTGGAAAGAAGTTTCCTCCAGGAGACCACCCAAACGGTTTGCCCAGGAATGGGCGCTGTAACATGCAGAAAATGGACTAGTTAGCGAATTGGACATTTCAGCGTACGACGCTGCTTCGGCAGGGGGATTGCTTCCCGATACTAGGACTAGGGCCTACCAGTGCGTCCCCTGGGGCCCAATGGAGAGGATATGCCGCGTTCTGTAAGCGTATTTGGACTTGGTTACGTTGGATCGGTGACGGCCGCCTGCCTGGCGAAGTCCGGAAATCGAGTGTTGGGTGTCGATGTGAATCCCGCCAAGGTGGAGATGCTGGAGTCCGGCAAGAGCCCAATTCTGGAGCCGGAGCTCGATGAGATCGTGCGCGAAAGCAATCGCGCCTGCCATTTGCACGCGACGACCGACTCGGCCGCCGCCATACAGCAGACGGAGATTTCGTTTGTTTCCGTGGGCACGCCCAGCCAGAAAAACGGCAAGCTGGATTTGCGAGGCATGGAGCATGTGTGCAGTGAAATTGGCGAAGCACTAAAATCGAAATCCGCCTATCACACCATCGTGATCCGCAGCACCGTGCTTCCCGGTACGACCGAATCGATCATTATCCCAGCGCTTGAGAGAGCATCCGGCAAAAAGGCGGGAAAGGATTTCGCGGTGTGCTTCGTGCCGGAATTCCTGCGGGAAGGAAGCGCCGTAAAAGACTTCTTCGAGCCTCCCTTCACGATTCTGGGGGGAATGGATTCACAGCAAATCGCTCCGGTTCGGGAGCTATTTGCGTGGGCGACAACGCCGATCTATGAGACCACGCCTTCTTCGGCCGAGATGGTGAAGTACGTTTGCAACGCGTTTCACGCTCTAAAAGTTGGTTTTGCGAACGAGATCGGATCACTTTGCAAGGAAATGAAGCTCGATACGGAAACAGTCGCAAAGGTATTCGTAACCGACACGCGATTGAATATTTCTCCGGCGTATCTCAAGCCGGGGTTCGCGTTCGGAGGCTCGTGTCTGCCGAAGGACTTGCGAGCTCTCACGTACAAGGCCAAGGAACTGGACCTCAAGTTACCCCTTCTCGAATCGTTGATGCCGAGCAACCATGAGCATATCGAGAGGGCTATTGCTTCGATCTTGAGCAGCAAAAAGCGGAAAGTTGGAATGCTGGGGCTCAGCTTCAAACCGGGCACGGATGACTTGCGCGAGAGCCCGTTAGTCCAACTGGCGAAGCGATTGTTGGGCGAAGGGTGCGAGCTGCAGATTTGGGATCAAAGCGTCACGCTGGGGCGGCTGATTGGATCGAACCGGCAGTTCATTCAAGATGAGATTCCGCATCTCGGCTCGCTGCTGTGCGAGGATGCCAATGCGGTGATCAAATCATCGGAAGTTGTGGTGCTGGGAACGAAGGCAGTGGACAAAAAGACTCTGTCCGAGCAGTTGCGTCCGGACCAAAAGCTGGTGGACCTGGTGAATCTCGAAAAGGACAGCCGGTGCAACCGGCCCGAATATGAAGGCATCTGCTGGTAAGGTCCAGCAGTGAAGATTCTTTGGGTAAAGTCCGGAGGCCTGCTGCCACTAAACCATGGCGGCCGCATCCGCAGCTATTATCTGGCGAAAGAGCTGGCGCGGCATCATGACCTAAGCCTGTTTACTTTCGCTTCTGCGGCGGAAGACCCCGTGCCAGCGCACGCTCCGCTCAAAGAGATCTTCCGGGACGTAGTTTGCTTGCCGATTACGATTCCCGAGGCTCGAGGGGTGCGCGAGTCTGTGAACTACGCGCGGAATTTCCTTTCAACCAAGCCCTACTCGGCGAGCAAATACTGCCAGCCGTGGATCGCAAGAGAACTGAGCGCTTACCTGGCCCGGGAACAATACGATTTACTAGTGTGTGACTTCCTGCTGACCGCCGCAGTGGTGCCCTGGGACTGGCCTCATGCCAAAGTTCTTTTCACACACAACATCGAGGCAGTGATTTGGGAGCGGCACTACAAGGTTCACAAGAATCCGATCTGGAAAGCGGTGAGTTACCGGGAATACCGGATGCTGGAACGCATGGAACGGAAGTATGTTTCGACAGCGGATCACGTTCTGGCGGTCTCCGAAAATGATCGCGATTTCTTTCTTGGCTACACCGAAAAAAAGCGAATGAGCGTGATTCCAACCGGAGTGGATATCCAGTATTTCCGCCCAGAAATCGAGAAGGAAGAAGCTGAGACGATAGTGTTCACCGGCTCGATGGATTGGATGGCCAATGAGGATGGGATCGTCTTCTTTATCGACAAGGTGTTGCCGCTGGTCCGGCAGCAGTTTCCGAATGGCAAACTGTCCATAGTGGGCCGCAGGCCATCAGTTCGTCTTAGGGAAATTGGCGAACGAGAGAAAAACATCGAAGTAACGGGCACGGTGGATGACATCCGGCCGCACATGGCTCGCGGGAGTGTGTATGTGGTTCCTTTGCTGGTGGGCGGAGGAACGCGGATCAAGATTTTCGAAGCGATGGCCGCGGGCAAGGCGGTGGTTTCCACCACAATCGGAGCCGAAGGTCTACCGGTGAGCCACGACAAAGACATATTGCTGGCGGACGATCCCGCGAGCTTCTCGAGAGCCATCGTCGAATTGCTTCGGGACGCCAATCGCCGGCGGCAAATAGGTTCGGCCGCGAGAAAACTCGTGGAAGAGAACTATAGCTGGGGCGCGGTAGGAAAAACACTGGCCGACGTGCTCGAACGAACGGCGACGCAATTCAAGTCTGCAGCCAGCTGAAATAACGACGGCGCAAGACGCAACAATTCAATCAGGTTTGTTATCGCTCGCAGAGCTAACGGGAGCGGCGGTTTTGGGCTCTCCGACCGCAACGCGGAGGGAGCCATCCTCGGGATCCGTGTAGCTGATGTAAATTGTGTCGCTTTTATCGATGGTCATAGAACAGTATCGCGTGCTGATCATGCCGCCGCGGCTGAGGATCTCGATGCGCCACTTTTGACCGTCCCAGTAAGCGTGCTTTAAGGGACCGCCGGCATCATAGGCAATGTGTGGATGATTGTCCTTATCGATGGCCACAGAGGTTCGATAGCCGACCCATCCGCCGAGCGGATGGAACGAATCCACGGTTTCCACCTTCCAGGCGTCACCGACGAGGTGGGCAAACTTAATGGTCTCTCCGTCTTCATAACTGATGACCGGTTTTCCGTCTTTGTCGATCGCGACTGAGTTGCCCATACCGACGTCATAAACGTTGTTGGTGCGCCCCCGGAAATCCACGGTTTCGACTTTCCACTCGCCACTGACTTTGCGAGCGATCTTCATGAGGCCTTTGACGTAAGCGTCAAAACTCACCACGGGATCGCCATTCTTATCGGTGGTCATGGACTCGAATTTTCCGGTTTGCATATCGAAGTCCAGCGTGCGGATGACCCAGGCTCCGTTCTGCAGCTCCGTGAACTTTATGTGTGCGTAGGGAGTGTTGTCCGCGTTCTTCTCGCGGTACCAGGAGATGTGAGGCGACCCGTCCGGACTGATGGCGATAGCGCAGGAAAAATAGATGGGGGCATTGTCGGTGGCGATCGTTTGGGTTTTCCATTGCGTTCCGTCGTATTCCGCGTATCTAAGGACGCGAGCGGTGTAGCAAATACGCGGGTGCCCTTGCGCATCGACGGCGATACTGGTGTAAGTGTCGCCGCCGTCGATTTGCATGTTGAACCACTTAGTGGCTTTCCCCGCCGGCCGAAAGGCGTACTTGATCGCCTGCCCGTCTGAGTAGCTGAGGTGAACGTTGCCGTCACGATCGGCCACGATCGAGGTGAACTTTCCCGCAGGATCGACGTCTTCGGTGTGCCAGTTCCATGCTTGAGCCTGGAGCGAGGCAGGCTGGAGCAAACTCAGGGCAAGGTAAGCGATGGCTGCGAAAGGCGAGAGTCCGGGAATGAGCCTGGCTACGAGCTTTATGAGTCCTGTCATGCAATCCTCCCGGGTCAAAAGATCCGTTCGTTTCGTGTTTCCGATAACGATAAACCTGTCCTGCTCACGGCGCCGGTGCTTCTATCAAATTCATGGGAGCGACCTCGGTGGCTTTGACGGAAGCAAGCTGAGCCAATTCGCGCTGGCATAATAGTTTCATGACGATTATCGTGGCTACCAACGTGTAGAAAAAATCGAAATACGCGCGAGGAAGAAAGGCACCGCTGACCATATAGGCAAGCAGACTGGCACGAAGCATATAGGCATAGGGGCCGACCCATCGTAACGATGGCACCAGCGCGGCCTGCTTGGATAGCCGCCATAACGAAAACCAACAACTTCCGAGTAGACCAAGAAACAGCGCGAGACCTACGTAGCCCTGTTCACCAAGCGTCTGAAAATAAATGCTGTGAGGCCCGGCAAAGAAAAGATCTGGCGTGTAGCGCTGGAAAAGGTCGGGAGTAAATGTCTCGAAGCCGCCCCCGGTTATTGGGTAGTGGGACGTCAAGACGATGGCGAATTGCCAGGCGTTCAGGCGGCCTTCGGCGGATCGGTCGATATTCCCGTGGTATAACCCGGTCATGCGGTCCATCCACTGGCCGGGCGCGTAGGAAAAAACCAAAAGAGCACAGATGACAACAAAGGCGGCCATCAGTACTTTGTGGCGCGACATCGCGGCGACCGCGGAGAGCACGATGACCAAGCCGAGGAGTCCGCCACGCGAGTAACTCAAAAGAACGGAAAAGATGCCGCACACAAAGGCAATACGAAGAAGAATCTTCAGCCATCTTCTCTTCTCCTCGGCGGCGAGGAAAAAGAGAATCGGCAGCGCCATATTCGTCGCGAGAGCCAGATCATTGTTGTCGGCAAGGAAGGATTCTGGCGGCCCCCAAACGCGGCTTTCGCCGCCAGTGCGCGCGCCAAACAAGGCTCCTTTTATGGCGAGCACGCCAATACTCAGAGCCAGGACAAGAAACAGGTTGCGGAGACGATCGCGGGAAGTGACCAAGAGGATGGTCAAGAAAATGACCAACAGCACCTTGCTTACGCGCACGAGCTGAGTCATGCCTGGCGCAATGTGTTCGGAGAAAAAAGGAACGGTGGAAGCGTAGAAGATGGTCACTGCGAACCATATCCACAATAGAATCAGCAGTGTGGTCTCCCGCGTAAGGATGTTGCGATTGATTTTCCTGGTGACGAACATTCCGGCCATGGTGGGAAGAGCGATTACGTACGCAACCGGGAAATTGTAAGCAAAGCCGTAGGTAAAGCGGTGGGGATTGAAAATCGCGACCCAATTCCACATCAGAATTCCGAAATAAGGATTGATAAAGCAGAGTGGAACAGATCCGAAGATGATGGCCAACACAAAAATGTCACGCATCACTTCACCTCTGCGCCAAGACGCCGTCCCTGGTTGGGGCTTCGCCGGTCGTGTTGGGCAGTGAGCCTACAGATACACTTGCCGCTACATCATCGCTGGCGCGGAAAAATGCCTGATGGAGCTGTAGCGCAAAACTGGCCTCGGTTCGCTCTTCGCCAAGCTGGACGCGGCGGAGAGTATGCATATTGGCACCGGCGGTGTTGTAACCCCACGTAGTGGTGACTGCGGAGCGGTAGCCACAACGGGCGGCTGCTTCGTAAGCGAAAGGGCCGCAGTCCTCCGGTCTGCCAAAGGGGAATGCAAAATCAAGGATGGGCTCGTGAAGGTTCTTTTCGAGAATGGTTTTCGAGCTGCCGAGTTCGCGCTCTGCTTCTTCGAGGGAAAGCTGGCTGAGGACTGGATGCGAGAGGGTGTGGGAGCCAAAGAAGACTCCGGCCGATCTCATCTCGCGCACCTGTTGCCAGGAGAGCATGCGACCTTGCAGTTTTTCCGCTGGCAATTTTATTTGCTGCTCGAGAAGCGCGCAGATATTCCTGCGCTGGGCCACCGGCGTCTTTCGCAGGATGGACACGATTCGAGCCGCGCTTTCGATTCGTCGCTCAACCGAGCCGAGCGGGAGTCTCAGTCCGTTGTCGATGGGCACTTCGAAGTAGTCTCCGCAGGCCACTTGAAGGGCTAAGAAAATCCGATCGTACCAGGCGACTTCTCCTGTCTCGATGCAGTCAGCCGTCAGGTAAACGGTTGCGGGAATTTCATACTTGCACAGAATCGGCAAAGCATGGTGATAGAGATCGCTGTAACCATCGTCGAAGGTTACAGCGACGGCGTGGCTCGCGCTCGCATTCGGGTGGTTCAATTCGTCGACGAGTTGACTGAGGGAGAGGACACGGCAATGGTTGCGCAGATAACGCATCTGCGTTTCGAACTGCCCGACCGGGAGCGTGCAGTAGTAGGGAATGCCTTCGGTACCGACGCGGTGGTAGCAGAGGATCAAATATTTGGGCTGAGAAACGCGGCGGATCGAAGGCAGCCGGTGGCCCGGAACAGAACGGAGTTCATGCGTCCGAGAAATACGCCGCAAGAGACCAAGCCCGCCTGAAAAAGATGCGACCTGTGCAACGCGCTCGCGCCAAGTCCATCGGGATTGTGGTGCAGCCGGGCCGCCCGCTGGCACGAGATCAGGTTGAGACTTTCGGAGCAATCTTTACCTCTCTCTCCAAATGTTCGCGATGCCAGAGCTCGAGCGCCACGAGGTGCCAGACGATTTCGCCGTAGTAGGCCAAGTGGCCTTCGCGATGCAGCTTGGCCAAACGATCGAAGAAACTTGGGCGAAAATAGCCGCGCTGCCTAGTTCGGCGGTCACCAAGAGTGTCCTGAATTAGAGACTGGAGCTTGGGATTCTGGAGGAGCCAGACGGCCAAGGGAACGCCGAAGCCGTGCTTCTTTTTGTAGAGCACTTTTTCGGGGAGAATGCCGGTCATCGCTTGCTTGAAGATGTAGCGCTTCCGGAATCCTTTGAGCTTGAGGGAAGTGGGGATTTGGCCAGAAAGTTCGACCAATTGGTGATCCATAAGGGGATAGCGGACCTGCACGCCGGCCAATTCAGCGGTCCCACTGACTTTGCGAACATCGTTGTCGGCGAGAATCAGTTTCAAATCGAGGTAGAGCAGGCGATTCAGTTCGCTGGTTGCGTGCGCCGATCTGAAATGGTTTTCAATGAGATCGAGCCAATGGTCGGGTGGCACTTGCGCGAGAAAATCCGGCTCGAGGACTTCCTTGGGATCTAGCGTCAGGAAGAGGCCATAAGAAAAGATACGGCGTGGGTTCGGGATGGACGCGCGACGGATATATTTTCCTGGCAAACTTAGCGGGCCGTCGCCTTGGGGCAAGAGGCCGGCGATAGGCTCGATCAGCGACTTCCGGATCCAACCTGGAATGTTGTGGTACAAGGCAAAGCGCTTGTCGCTTGCGTAGCGTTCGTTGCCCGCGAAGAGTTCGTCTCCACCATCTCCGGCGAGGAGGGTGGTGACTCCGTTTTCGCGAGCCATCCGAGCACAGAAGTACGAGCCGATGGCGGACGAGTTCGCGAAAGGTTCGTCGTAATAGCGAGTGATCAGGGAAATTGCTTCCGAAGCATCATCCGGCGTGAGGAATTTTTCGTGGTGGACTGTTGGAAAAGTCTTGGCGGTGGTGCGAGCAAAATCTACTTCATTGTAGCGATCTTCTGAAAACGCAATGCTAAAGGTGTTGGCGGGAGAGAATTTCTCGGACATGAAGGCCACGACGCTGCTGCTGTCCGTGCCGCCGCTGAGGTAGGCACCCGTGGATTCGCGTTCGCAGCCATCGAGCTGTACGTGTACTGCTTTGCGAATGCCGTCGCGCACGCGAGCTGCCCACCGGGTTACCTCGCGATCGCTGCTTTCCTCGTAGGTGGCATCCCAATATTGTCGCTGATTGATCTGGCCATTTTCGAAAACGAGCATCTTCCCCGGCAAGAGGCGTTCCACACCGCGATATGCCGTCAGAGGAGCGGGCACGACGCTGAAGAGCAGGTACTGGATAATCGCATCGGCATTGGCTTCCGAAGGACGATTCTGAGCGGCGCGAACCGCACTGGGGCGCGAGGCGAAAAGCAGACGATCAGCCTCGCGAGCCCAATACATGGTTTTGAGTCCCATGTGATCGGTGGCGAGCACCAACCGCTCATTCTTGCTGTCCCAAACGGCGATCGCGAAAGCACCACGCAAATCGCTAACGAAATCCAATCCGCGAATTATGTAGAGCCAGCCAATTTGCTGAGCGACCGTCAGTTCTGACGGCATCAAGCCCTCTTGCGAGAGCCGCTTGGCAACTGCTTGCAAGTCCACGAGATCGGAATCGATGGCAATCCGGACATGGGCTAGTTCTCCGATTTGTTGGCCCTTCCAACGGGGCACCACGCCCATTCCGGTAGAAACACTCGGAATTGCAATAGCGGCAGATTCATCCGAGACAACCAACGCGCCAAGCATCGGTTCCAGCACCAGTCGCGTGATATCAGCGCCGCGATGAGTTATGCCACAGATTCCGCTCACGTTATCTTTCCACCCCGGAACATCTCGCGCCACTTTCGATACATCAGAACGGCCCACAAGTGAGAAGACCGGTCATAGGTGCCACGCTGGTGCTGATCCCAGATCTTCTTTAGTAGCGTACGATTAAGCACGCCGTCTTCGGAACCAAAAAGCGTCTCGTGTGTGAGTTCACGCAACTCCTCGCGGAACCAGCGATTGAGCGGCACAGCAAAGCCCTGTTTCCTGCGAAACAGGACCTCCGCAGGGACTTGAGGAGCGATCGCTTTCTTGAAAATGTATTTGCCGGTTCGTCCGCGCAGCTTCAAATCGGACGGAATGGTCGCCGCACGCTCCATCAGCTTGTGATCCAAGAGCGGTGCGCGCACTTCCAGGGACACCGCCATGCTGGCGCGATCCACTTTTGCGAGGATGTCGTCGGGCAAATAAGTCTTTACGTCAACGTATTGAATCCGCGAGAGGTGGTCCTGAGAATCGCAGCGATCGTAATAGTACTGAAGAACGTTCTGGGAGTCGTAGCCCACAAGTTGCTTTTGAAAATCCGGTGTAAAGAGATTGCGTTTGTCGCCCGGCCGGAAGATTGAGATCGAATTGAAGTAACCCGCGAGCGGGGAACGTGAAAGGCTCTCGAATGTGGCTTTCGCCCGGAATACACGCGGAGCCCAGGCGAGGGCGGGATACATGCGGCCGAGAGGACCAAAAACACTCTTGCGAATCGCGGATGGTACGTATCGGCGAAGACCGTTTTCAATCTGGTCAAAATAGTAACGACGATAGCCGGCAAACGTCTCGTCACCGCCGTCACCGCCAAGCGCTACGGTCACATGCTGACGAGCAATTGCTGAAACGTAATAGGTCGGGACGGCGGAAGAATCCGCAAACGGTTCGTCGTAGTGCCACACCAACTTATCGATGATACCGAGGGCGTCGGGCTTGACAACCTGCTCGTGATGTTCGGTGTGAAAGAAACTGCCGACGCGCCGGGCATATTCCGCTTCGTCGTAATCCTTTTCATCGAACCCGATTGAGCAGGTCTTTACAGGCTTTTGCAGAAGCTTGGTCATGCTGGCGACGACCGCAGTGGAATCCACGCCGCCGCTCAAGAAGGCGCCGAGAGGCACTTCGCTCATCAGGCGAATGCGCGTGGCCTCACACAGTTCGCCTCGCAAAATCTCGCACCATTCTTCCTCGCTACGGTTTTCAATGTTTGCGAAGCTCAGGTCCCAGTAGCAGACTTCGCGCAATTCCTTCGCAGACGCGACCAGATAGTGGCCCGGAAGGAGCTTGCGGACAGACTTGTAGATGGTCTTCGGTGCTGGAATATAACCGTAGGAGAAATAATCCGAGAGACCCTGCGGGTCCAATTCGCGATTCACACTTTCGCTGGCGAGGATGGCCTTCAGTTCGGAGCCGAATATCACGCGGCGGCCGTCAGCGGCGTAGTACAAGGGCTTCTTCCCCAGGCGATCACGTGCAAGCAACAACTTGCGATTCCTGGAATCCCAAAGGGCAATCGCGAACATCCCGCGCAAACGTTCGAAACACTTCTCCCCGTATTCTTCGTAAAGGTGGACGATCGTTTCGGTATCCGAATGTGTCGAAAAGCGATGGCCTCGTGATTCGAGGTCTTTTCTGATTTCCGGGTAGTTATAAATCTCTCCGTTAAGCATTACCCACAGCGTTTCGTCCTCGTTGGTGATGGGTTGATGCCCTCCGGAAACGTCGATGATGCTCAACCGGCGAAATCCGAAAGCTACGCCAGAACCCAGGTAGGTACCTTCGTCATCTGGGCCACGATGCACGATGGTCTGATTCATGCCATGAATTAGCGCTTCGGGAAAACGTTCCCGGCGATCGAATTCGAATATTCCGCAAATGCCGCACATGATCTGTTTACGCCGCTTGCAGCGTGGAAACGCCTCTGCGTGCGGCAAGCTCCTTGTAGAGATCCCGGTACTTGCTCAGCATGGACTCAAGACTGTAGTTGGTCAGAATACGAGCGCGTGCCGCTGCTCCGAAACTCTCCCGGTATTCTCGGCTCGCGACCAACCTCTCCAGATTTCCGGCAAGTTCGCGGATGTTACCCACTGAGAACAGAAGCCCGCTGACTTGATCCTCGATCAATTCGGGATTTCCACCAACACGAGTAGCGACTACCGGCAAGCCTGCGGACATTGCTTCCAAAAGAGTGTTAGACATGCCTTCAGAAATGGAAGGGAGAACAAAGACGTCCATGGCGTTCAAGGCTTCCGCCACATTCTTCGACGCACCGAGGAAATGGACTCGCGCCGACAAGTAAGGCAAAGCAGCAGCCTTGGCGCGAAGATGGCCGAGTTCACTGCCATCACCGACGAGAACCACAAACAGGTCGACGCCGCGGCTAAGGAGCATCTCTGCAGCATCAAGCAAACCTGCGTGGCCCTTGATCGGAACCAGCCGTCCCACTGATCCGATTACAATCGAGCTCGCTGGAAGGCCCAAGCTCGCACGGCTTGACGCCTTCCGCTCGGCGGAAGGAGCGAAGCGCTCTGAATCAACTCCGTTGGCGAGGACCCGAATGCGTGAAGGCGAGATCCAGACTTGTCGCGCGTGATAGTCACGAAGGTCCGATGACACCGTGAACACAGCATCCGTCAAACCGTACGCAGCACGACGCAGCAAGCGCCGACGCATGGGAAGACCGTCGAGCATATCGAGCTCGTATCCGTGCTCGCTATGAATAGCCACGGGAACTCCGGCCAACCGGGCAGCAAAGACTGCTTCGATCGCGCCCCAATTGCGGGAGTGCACGATATGCGGCCGGTAAGTCTTCATGATTCGTGCAAAACTCCGAACCAAAAACTGAAACTTGTGCCCGGCCCTAGAAGCATCGAAGATGGTTTTCTCGGAAGCTTCCTGTTCTGCATACACTGAGTTGTGGCCGCGGGCAGTACAAATCGCGTGAGTGAATTCCGAATCATCCAGCCCTGACATGACCTTAAGAATGCCAGCTTCCGTCCCTCCAACATCCAAGCGGTTAACCACATGCAAGACGCGCAGCCCACTGGTGAGCGACGAAGTGGCGGAAAAATCCTGCCGCGTTGACAAGACGCTCGTCGCAGAGGATATCGTAGGCATGGCTTTCACAGTCTGGTTTGAAACAAAGAAATGGCCTCGGGCCACGCCTCGCCCCTTCTGTCCGTTATGGGAGCCAGCGGACAACATGGGGACCCATGGCATTCGCCATCCAGAGAGGCAGGCGCCTCCAGATGCGGGTCGCCCGTTCAAACTTTGGGTTGACCGGAGAAAAATTGGGCACTGACTTGCGACGCACGAGAAACACCTCGTAGTCCAAGGGCTCGACGGTCATGTTCCACTGCGTTTTGAAGGCGTACGAGCCTGTTCCCTTTTTGCTGCGGCCAAAATCAAATTGCCGGGCGCCGCGCTGAACGGCGTATTTCATTAGTTCCCAGTACATGAAGTTGTTGGCGGCGGTCTTCGTAGCGTCGGGTCCCGCGCCTGCGTAGAACGGCAGGACCGTGTCACGGAAAAAGAAACTAACGACACCGCTAACGGCTTCGGATCCGGAGTAGACCATCATGACGTCCATCGCCGATCCGAACTCCGCTTGCAGGTTTGCAAATAAACTGCGAGGGAAAACCGGAGTGCCGTGCCGATGCATGCTCTGGGTAAAGAGCCGGTAGAAAGCGTCCATCTGATTGCTGCCGCGCTCAACGCGCAAGCCAGCCTTCTCGCCCTTGCGAATCATGTAGCGAGTGTCGCGCGGCAGCCGCTTCAGGTTGGCTTCGACGTTGGCATCCAGGGAGGTCGTGAATGTGGTGTACAGGGAATTGTGATGAAATCCCTGGTCGATTCCTCCGTTACGATGGCGCAACTCGAGGTAGTCGACGCCCCGCGTCAGCGATTCGTTCTTAACCGCTTCGGTGAGGCGGCTCTTCGATTCTTCGCTGGAGGCGCAGATTCCGGCATAGACACCGAGTGGCACAGAAATCAGACAATTGCCGATCAACCAGTTGGAGACGGAAAAGAGAGGCGCTACTCCCGTGATTTCACCGGCATTTTCCGCCAGGAAGTAACAAGGTTTGTAGCCAAAGGTCTTTTCGATCACTCGCTTCCAGCCGGTAAGCTGAAAAAACGAGCCTTGCGGATGGCGAGTTATGAATTCATCCCAGCGCGCGCAGTCACTGCTCTCGAATGGGCGAACGCTGGCGGAATTGCGCGACTTTGAAGCTGCAGGCGAACCCGCCAGCATAACTGCCACGTCAGGAGTCCCCACGGTTGGTTTCCTGTGAGGAAGGCGCACCCGCACGGCTCTCCGCCGATTCAGCCATATATTTTTCGAATAGCCAGCCTTCGTCGGCGCACAGATACTCGGAGAGGCGGGCGCGTTGTATCGACGATGGCTCACGAAAACCATGAATGATCTTGCTCAAGACGACTTCGTGAATCCCAACTTCGCGGGCCAGATGATTCTGGCGGAGACCGCGCTTGAAGATCGCCATTTTTAGGTTCGGATACATTTCGTTGCTCGTTCCTCGTCTGCGGTCAGATTTCTATCCCTTGTGCGGGTATGGATTGGAATAACCGTTCTTCGTATACGTCTGCGTGCTGTTAAGCACCACACCGACAAGCTTTTTGGGATCGATTTGCCCGGCAAGCTGCTGAAGAGATTCTCGCTGAGTCTGATACGCGCGTACGATCATCAAGAATCCGTCGCAACCCGCGGTGATCAACTCGAAGTCGGCCAGGGGACGGACGGGAGGAGTATCGATGAGAATCAGCCGAAAGCTCTCGCTACACCAAGCGATGAGCTCTTTCCAAGCAGTCCCGGCAAGCAACTCCGGTGCTGAGACCATCATCGATCCCGCGGCGAGGACAAACAAATTCGGATTGTTGGTGGACAGAATGGCGTCTTCGTAGCGCGCTTCGCCACTGAGAACCTCTGCCAAACCTGGAGCTGCAGGGTTGGAAAGCAACTGGCTGAGCCGGCGGCTTCGCAGGTCCCCGTCGATCAAGAGAACGGGGGTGTTCTGAAGTTGCGCGTAGCAAAGACCCAGGTTCAACGTGGTTACCGTTTTGCCTTCACCCGGAGTAGCACTGCTTATCGCCAAGGATCGCAGGCCCTTCGACGCCTGTAACCGCATCAGTCGTGTGCGGAGGGCGCGGTACGCCTCGGCCGAATGGTGCTGTGAGTCGTTGCCGCCGACCATAATCGAGGGGTCTGCCGCCGTGGACACATGAATCGTGCGACTACGCGGCAGTCGCGCTTCATGCAGCTCTGGTTCAACGGCGTCTGGCTTGCGAATATTCTCAAGCACCGTGGAAATGTCTTGGCGCTTAGCAAAACCCTCGCGGGCCAGCCACTCTTCTGCGCGTTGCGTTTCGTCGAAATATTTGCTCACTGTATGTCCTGGCCGCGCGCCTTGGCGCGGCGCTGTTTCATGGCTTGAATCAACATATCTACAGAAGACTGAAAGCCGTCTATCTGGGCGTGGCCATTGCCATTGTTGGCGTTGCCAGTGCGTATGCCTGGCAACGGCGCGGCAACACTGGGAACCAGAGGAATCGGTTCGGGCTCAGCAGGCAGCTCGGTATCGATGCCCAAATTTACCGCCGCATCTTCCGCCATGTGCGGGTCAATCTGAAGCCGCTGGCTGCCAACGCCGAGCAGCAAACATTGATCGCAGAGCAAATTGATCAGCCGCGGAACTCCCTGGCTGTAATTAAAGATTTTTTCGACCGTCGTAGCCAAGAAGGGCGAGCTTCCCTGCAAGCCGGCGACATGCAGCCGCTCGGCTATATAGGCGCGAGTCTCGGGTAGACTCAGCGGTCGAAGCTGACACCAGCCGGCAACGCGCTGTCGCAATGCCTGGAGCTCCTTGCGTCCCAGCACCGTGTGCAGCTCTGGCTGTGCTGACAGAACTACCTGCAAAAGCTTCTCGCGGTAGGTGTCAGTGTTGCCCAATAGGCGGATCTCTTCGAGGAGTTCCATCGAGAGAAGATGCGCTTCATCGATGACCAGGACAGCTGTGCCTCCCCGGCGTTGCGTCGCCAGGAGCATTTGGTTCAGCGCAGCCAGACGGCGTGGCTTGCTGGTCGAGGGACACGGAACTTCGAATTCGTCGAGGATGAATTCCAGAAACTCGTCTCGAGTCAGCGTCGGATTGACCACAAATGCGGTCGAAAGCTTGGCCTTCGAGACGGCTTGATCATTCAGGATATGCATCACGGCATGCAAGATCGTGGTCTTGCCGGTGCCAATGGGCCCGGTCAGAACGAGGAAGCCTTTACGCATGAGAACGCCCTGAAACAAGATCGAGAGCGCACTCCTGTGAGCGTCAGCTAGCTGGAGAAACTGCGGGTCCGGCGTTAGCTGAAAAGGCTCCGTCTTCAAGCCATAGTGCGATAGATACATTTAGCTAATCCATCCGGGGACCGATGTAATCAGAAACCCAACTCCTGCGGAACACACGATGACGGTGGCAGCCGTCGCCGCTATCCGAACGCGCTGCATCATCAACTGATTCGCGCTGACGATTTTCGGAATGCCGGCCAACACTGGCGCTCCAAGAATGCGCGCCGCCTCTTTCTCGTTGCGGACCGCCGTGTCACTCATATCCACGACCACCGCAACGGCAAGGCCCACGAACAGGCCGCCGAACAGTGCGCCTAAGCCGATGAGCCGGCGATTGGGAGCAGCAGGCTTATCGGGCACGGTTGCGACATCCAGCGTTTGAAAGCGCTCGTCTTTCTGATGGTCTTCCAGATTGCTGGCCATTGCGGCAGTAAGCTGGCGATCTAAGAGTCTGTTGTAGTGAGCGCGCAGACTGTCATAGTCGCGCATCAGACCGGCAATGCGTCCTTCAAAGATCGGCATTTGCTCCAATTTCGCGACATGCGAGCTAATCTGCTCGTTCAAATTCGCCTGCAGCTTCGCCTGTTCGGCAATTTCCTGATCCAGCTTGGCCAATTGCGAATCCAGCACAGGATTCTTCGCTACTCGTGCAGACTTCGGAGAAACGTCGCGCTGGGGACTGTCTACGTCTTCCTGCTTCTTTTTGGCCTTCAAAGTATTTAGCTGACTCTCCAGCTTCCTTACGTCCGGATACCCTGGACCGTAGCGGGCGCGCATCTCCGCCAAACTTGTTTCTATTTTCTCAATCTGCGCTTGCGTTGCCGATGGAGCTGCATCGCTATTGGCATCGATATCAATCACCGGATGCGAATTAATCTGCATCGATTGCAGGTAGACCTTTTCTTGCTGGGCTCGGCTGGTTCGATCCTGGCTGGAGCGCAGCTGGCTGCGCAGGTTCTCCAGCGCTTCGAGATGGAATTGCTTGGACTCTGGGAGCTTGTCTATGTACTGGGTCTTGATCTGGCTGACTTCAGTTTCTTTTACTTCGAGCCTCCTCTTGGTCTCTGCAAGCTCATTTTGGAGGAACTCTTCGGTGCCGCTGAATTGATGTTCGCGAGCCTTCAGACTCTCGTGAATCACCATCGATGCCAGGGCGTTGGCAACCGTAGCCGCTTCTTGAGGATCCCGGCTGGTGTAGCCAATCTTGAACGCGCTCAGGCGTTGACTGCCGGAGTCTGCTACCTCGATGCTTATCGCCTTCTGCATCCCGGCTACGATTTGCTGTTCGTCCTGTTTCTTCTTTAGGTCCGAAAATAGGTGAAGCTGGTCAATCAAGGTAGACAGCCGAGTCGGAGATTGCACCAATTGACGAATCATCGACAGGCGATCAACGGAACTCGACGTCACGGACGACTGGACGATGCTATCGGGCACCTGCTGGGGGTCTACCACGATTACCGTCTCGGAGTGATATACGCTCGGAAGGCGGTTGGCGACCACCACGCCCATAACGAAAACGCCTAAAGCGGTCATCAGGAGCCATAGCCTGCGGCGCCGTAGAATCTCGAAGTAGTCCTGCAGCTGCAAACCCTGTAGCGCGAAGTCTGCCGACGAATCAGGTGAATCTGGCCTGCTCAAGACTGCCCTCCAAACGCACGCTCAAAACTTGAAAGTACTTTCCTTGCCCAAGACAAAGCAACTGCACGTCCAAACTCGCAACCCGCTGGGAAGAGATTGTTGTCAAATAACGTCATTATTATCAATGGCTTGGATTGCGCCTCCCGTAGAGCGTGTATGGGGAAAGCGACTGCTGAGGCAATTCTCGGAAATATATTTCTCAAGAGGAGACGATTGAGTCTCTGGATGTGCCGCTACATGCTAAGTTTAACAAAACAATGCCTTTATGTTGGATCAAACGGCAAAAGGGCCCGGAGGACCGGTCGATTGACACCGGGGAGCCTTATCGGGTGGCTTGGCGCGGGACCCACTGGATCCCAAACCTTGCAAAATCAGTGGAACCCGTAAACACCTGTTGATTGTCGCCGCGCTGCCACTTATGAACATAGTTGGAGAACAGGGACAGTGTTGAAGTGAGACCAAAGCTGACATTCGCTTGGGCATACTTGCCCCAAATCCCGCTCACGGCGGCCACATCGCGAAGATAGCCGGCACTCCCGCCGACCATGAATCGTCGGCCGATATTCTGTTGGTAACTGGCATCGATGCGATCCGAGAACTGCCGAGAGACATACCCTGAGAAGGAATGTCCACGGTAATAGGCTAGAGAGGCCCGGGAACGCCTAAAACTCTTTACAACAGAGGCCGAACCCGACTCTGACCAACTTCTTCCGCTCTCAAAATTCACGGTAATGAAACCGAAGGTACCGGAGACACTCCAGCCTCCGTTAAACGAGTGGGAGTAACCTCCTTCGACGGTCTGATAGATCGTTTTGAAAGAAGATCCCGGGAAGATGTCGGTTTGCTCCAGATAGATTCCACTGATGGAACTGCGTGCGGTCAGGTCATGCGAAGCGTTAACGCTCACGCCATACTCCCGAACCGTGGGAATCGTAGTGGAGGTTGCCTGACCTGAGGTTGAAACATACACAAAACTCGGAGTCACCGTTAGCCGCGTGCGGGCACTCAACGAATAGGCGACGGGCGCGGTAACGCTGTTTATGAGCCAACTGGAAGGTCCCTGGAGAAAATCCTTCTGCAACGTCGTGCCAGATACCGGGTCGGAATCCAGAAATATATCTACGAATGAATTATTACTTCGATAGTATACAAAATGATCGCCCAATGTAAGCGTGAGCCTGGGAGACAAGGCGAAGGCGATGCTTACACCCGTATCTTGGTTGACGAAGTTTGCGTACACCTGACCATTGAAGATCGTGGCACGAGGAACGTATTGGAAGACGACGTGCGCCCTACGAAATTCCTTGTCGAATAGGATACCGGCCGAGAATTGGCTGGCGGTATTTTGAAAATCGGTTTGGCCAGTGGTCGACGCGCCACTGCTAAAAATCTGAGCGTATTGGGCATAACGAAGCGAGAGAGGCCCCAAACGGATGGGACTGAACGAGGGGCCGACAAACCCTGCACCGTCAATTTGGCGAACAGGAGGCGTCGAAGAGGTCACAACGGGCGGATGATCGAGCGATGTCGAGTCGTCGCTGGGCTGGTCGTTCGAATCAGGCTTTGGCGGCGTCGGTTGAACAGCCGGAGGCGGTGGTTGTGGCGTGGGTTCTTGAGCCGACACCGGTCCGCACAAGATTAGGACAGCTATCACGAGCAATGGGCCGAACGCGAGCCCTGAAATTCGATATCTTGACTTCATCGGACTACTCCTGCGACCTTGCCTATGGCACGATCAATCGATCTCCCGGCTGAAGGTCAACATCCTGGCCTTTGCCTGCAATCACTTTCTTGTAGTGAAACGGTATCCTGACCTCTTTGCCGTCGACGACTCGTAACACATAGATGGAGTTTGCCTTTGCGAAAGGACCCAACCCACCGGCCTCGGTAATTAGCTCAAGCGCAGTTTTCTTGTCGTTCAGAGGAAAGGAACCTTGGCGCGTTACCTGACCCACGATATAAACCTTGCGGCTTTGGATGGCAGAGACACTGACAGTGACTTGTGGCTCGTTAACAAAAGGCTTTAGCTTCTCTGTGATTAGCGCAGCCAGCTCTTTAGGCGTTTGCCCAACGACATATATGTCGTTGAGTAGAGGCATGGTAATTACCCCGTCCGGCCGCACTGCGACGCTTAATGAAAGGTCATGTTCGTGCCACACCGCAATCTGCAGCTGGTCGCCTATCCCAATCCGGTAAAGGTCGGTCGCTACGTTTGGCCGCGGTGGAGCTTGGGAGTCGTCCTTCGCTGCGGCGGCTCCTTTGCGTGGCTCGGATGACTGCGGCGGAGCGGCAGACTGGGCTCCCAGGGAATTCGTCGCCGATAAGCCGGCAACAGCCAGAAATGTAGCGATTGCGATACCGAGACGGCGTAAGCTAAACAATTGCACTCTCCTGAGGGAAGGTGGAGGAGCACGGTACATACCACACCAATTCTCCAAGTATCCCAGTTTTTCTTGGATTTGAGTCCGAAATGGCCCAATATCCTGAGCGCACCTGGAAACCGACTTCCGGGATAGAGAAAAAACGTTCACCAAGGCTGGGACTGTCAGCAGCGTTGCCCGAGAGGCTCAAATTCCCGGCTTTCGTCTCTTGCGACCTTCCTCGGCACGACGCAGCAAGGCAAATACCCACAGCAAGAACGAATACGAAGAAACCCAAAGCCCTAGCAATAGAACGTCCGCCCAACTTCGATTCCGCGTGTTCACAGCCCGAAACCTAGGAGAGATCGGTGCGGGGAGTATAGCACCAGCAAAACAGGCATCCGCAAGGTCATTTAGCGCCCCGGCCTGACAGGACGACTTTAATGGTCTCTAGTAGGATTGCGAGGTCAAGCATTAGAGACATGTGTTTGATGTAGAAGAGCTCGTATTCCAGCTTGATCCAACCCTCTTCTATACCAGCTCCATATTGATACTTAATCTGGGCCCACCCAGTAATGCCGGGTCTCACCGCGTGTCTCTGCGCGAAAAACGGAATCTTCTCCTCCAACATTTGACAAAACACCGGACGCTCCGGTCGTGGTCCAACGAGACTCATGTCGCCCCGAAACACATTAATGAGTTGCGGGAGTTCATCCAGACGTGCGTTGCGGATAAACCGGCCGACACGGGTGATGCGGTCATCGTTTGCGACCGCCCACTTGGGACCGTGCTTTTCAGCGTCCTGCCTCATTGAACGGAATTTCAGGATCTCGAATTCAACGGCGTGCATTCCCGTCCGTTTTTGGCGAAACAGAATCGGCCCGCCAGATTCAAGCCAGATCGCCAGCGCAGTTAGGACCATCAACGGTAACGCAAGTACGAGTAGAATCGTCGACACCGTAATGTCGAAGAAGCGCTTGATTGCCATCTGAAAAGCCGACTTGCGGAAGCCATCGGAAAGGATCAACCAGCTGGCAGATAGGCCTTTAATAAAAATCCGCCCGGACAAAGTCTCGTGGAGCCGGTGTGCATCCTCAACACCTATTCCGGCAAATTTCAAGTTCAAGAGTTCGCGCACAGGCGTTCCGCCGCGGCGTTCGGCCAGAGACAGAATTACGCGGTCCGCCTTCTCGCGGCGGGCGATTTCTTCAACATCTTTGGCTGCGCCAATGACGCCGGGGTTTACCAACGGACGGCCTATGTTTTCTCCCTTTTCATCGAGGAAACCGATGACCTGCATGTGCTGTTCGGGCCGCGCCAAAATGTCCCGCACGAGTGAGATTCCTTCTTCTCCAGTGCCCAGAATCAAAATGCGCTCGGGCTTGGTAAGCATTAGACCCGTGCGTTCCCATAGCAGCCGCCAACCGAAGGTGAAGAACGGGATGGCCAAGGCTGCCAGCGCCGCTATGCCTCGCCCGAGACTCCAGTCTGGGAAGAAGTAATAGACAATCGCCAGGGCCAAACACGCGGTTCCCAGAGCTTGGAACAGACGAATATACAGCTCCGAACGGCGCCGAATGACGTCGCTGTCGTACAAATCGTTGTAGTAGAGCGCTAACAGGCAGGCGAGTATCACAAACAAGAAGCGGGGAAAGGTTAGCGAAGAATGCAGATATTGCCAGACGATCGCTGGACTGCGGAATCGCAAGGAAATCGCAATCAATAGCGCGATACTAGTCAAACACGCATCAGAAGCCAGTAAGACAAGAATTCGCGCCGGAATCCTCTGCCCGCCGATTCTTATCATGGCTTGGTCCTATGCAACGACGAAATCAGCCCTTCTTGCGCATGGACATCTGGAGGGGAAACTTCTCTTCGCAAAACTAGCCTCGAACCCGCAAACAGCGAGAAGCATGGTAGGCGGAGCAGGAGTCGAACCTACGACCTCCCCCGTGTAAGAGGGGCGCTCTACCAACTGAGCTATCCGCCTGCTGTTACAACACTTGTTTAGGCAAATTGGACACCATAGTCCAGACGGCCGTGCAGGATACCTTAGGTTTCCGGATACTACAGAAACTAAACTACTTGAATGGTCTTGAAGTTCATCGCCGCGCCATTCGCCTCAATAGCGTCGGGAACGCCTTTACCAACAAACGCGATAGTGTTTCACAAGGAACACCAAGCGCACCAAAAGCCTGCTGAGCAGCGTAGGCATCCCGTTTTCAATAACTTAGAGGTCGCGGCAAGCCCGGGCGCGGCGCCGTGCAGAGCCAGCGTTGTAACACTACCATTTTCAATTGGTTACACGAACCCAAAATCTCGGGATTGGTGGCGGTTCACGGTAAAAATCACTGAATATAAAGGGTTTACCAGAATAACGGTATGGCAGACGGCTTGCTTTCCGGTACCCCGCCGGTATTCAGCTACAGGTCTCGGTCGTCTTAAGGAGCGGTGTGTGCTAACGGTGGGTTCATGGAACAGGGCTATTCTAGATCGAGCCTCGGACGGCTTCTGATTCGTGAAACTCGTCGTGCGACCTGCGGAGTGGGAGAACGACAGCGGGCCCTTGCTGAAACTACTGCAAGAGCAGTTGTCCCCTTCGATCGATCGGCGGCGGTTTGATTGGCTCTACAAACTGTGTCCGTCCGGCGAAGCGAGGGTTTGGGTGGCCGTCGATCCACACAGCGGAAAACTAGCTGGTGCAGCTGCAGCGTTTCCGCGAAGGATTCGTGTTGGCGATCGCGTCGAAGCGGGGTGTGTCTTCGGCGACTTTTGCGTGTCCCCGGAGCATCGGAGCCTGGGGCCTGCGATTCAATTACAACGAAAGTGCCTCGATAGCGTCGTGAATGGTGAGTTTGCAGCAGCCTACGACCTGCCAAGTGCCAACATGCTGGCGGTTTACCGACGGCTTGGCACCGCACCTGGCGGGCAGTTGGTGCGCATGACGAAGTTGTTGCGGTCCAACGCAAAAATTGCGACGAAAGTAAAACCCAGACTCCTCGCCCAGGGTTTGAGCGTGGCTGCCAACGCCGTACTGTCTTTGAAACGAGGCTCGCAGCAATCGCGGGCTGGCGCGACGTTGCAGAAACACACGGGACGTTTTGGTTCAGAATTCACTGACTTGGCTTTGCGAATCGGAAACCGGTTGGGTAATTGCGTAGAACGCTCGGCCGAATATTTGAACTGGCGGTACGCCGATCACCCTCAGCAACAGTATGAAGTCCTGACGGCCCATCGACACGGACTCTTGGAGGGTTATCTGATATTCCAGATCCGAGGCACGGACGCAAACGTAGTGGACTGGTTTGGCGACCCAGCTGATCTCCGGGCAGATTTGGTTCGGGGATTGATATCGGCGTCCCAGAGTAGAAAATTCGAGGCAATACATTTTCCCATACTCTCGTCGCATCAGGTATTCGACGAATTGATTGCTCTTGGGTTTCGGCCTCGCGAGTCCTCACCCGTAGTTTTCGTAAGACCGGCAGACGCCCCCCAAACAAATACCGCTTGGCTTCTGTTAGACGGCGATCGAGAAAGCTGAGGACACGACATGGACATGGATGTGAGCAGCGCGGCTACCGACCGCATCAGGCAGTTCGTCCTTGAGAAATTCCCGCTGGCTCGAAAGCGGAGCGTGAAGGACTCCGATGAGCTACTTGAGAGCGGCATTGTGGATTCCCTTGGAATCTTGGACCTGGTCGCCCTTCTCGAAACCGAGTTCGGCTTGACGGTGAGCGACGACGACTTGCTTCCCGAGAATTTTCGTTCGATCGAGAGGATTTCAGAGTTTGCGCAACAAAGGCGCTCGACAACAGCGTGATTACGCGTTGGCCGGGTGTTGAGTAGTCAGCGCTGAAGGCGTCCTGAAACTTGAAAGGATGGTACGTGCCGTGTTGCTTGAAAAGATGAAGCTCTTTGGATCCCGTTTCGCGCAGGAACCCCCGTTACGTCTTTTCTCCCGGTTTTTCGTGAAGAACTTCTCGAGTTCAATCCGTAACAAAGCCCAATGGGACGCCGTGGCCCGTCCACAGTATCTGGTGGGCATGCTCGCGGCAGCGGATCAGGCCGCTCGGGAGCAGGTCCAAGAGATTTGCGCGATCGAGTTTGGAGTAGCGCAGGGACACGGTCTCGTGGCGCTGCAGGAGCATGCCGCTGCGATCGAACGTGAGACCAAAATCAAGATTCAGGTCTATGGTTTCGACAGCGGGGTGGGCCTTCCCAGCGTGCGCGACGACTACCGCGACCATCCCGACCAATGGAGAGACGGCGATTACCGAATGGACGAAGCTCGCTTGCGGCGTCAACTGACTTCGCGCACCCAACTCGTCTTGGGCGATGTGAGGGAAACGGTACCGCGATTCGTTAGCGAAACTCAGAAAGTTCCCATTGGATTTCTTGCCATGGACCTGGACCTCTATTCTTCGACCCAAGCGGCCCTTCAGGTTTTGTCGATGCCTGAAAAAAAAATGCTGCGGCGCGTTCCGATGTATTTCGACGACGTTCGTTTTTTCTTTAACCACAAGTTTGCTGGCGAGCTTCTCGCAATAGAAGAACTGAACCAAAGCAATCCGGACGTGAAGATCGACATCTGGCGGGGCTTGCCCGACGGAAGAGTTTTCCCGGAAAATCCCTGGCTGCACAATATGTACGTAGCCCACGATTTGCGGGCGATTACGAACGTCAAGCTGCAAAGGGCTCCAGCTGCGACTGCCGTCTAGGCGTTGAAAGCCCAGGCGACTAACGCAAGATATCTCAGCAGAGGATAAAGAATCGAGTGGACTATCTAATCCATCACATGTTGCGTACGAGTGCTCAACGCGACCCCGAAAAGGAAGCGCTCGTACACGGCAAAGAACGGCTAGCTTATCGCGAAGTCTATGCCCGCACGACAGGTCTCGCCACAGGTCTCCGCGACGCGGGCCTGACCCGTGGCGATCGCATCGGCATCTACCTGGAGGCTTCCATTCAACAGGTGGTCTCGATCTTTGGTATTTCGGAAGCCGGGGGAGTCTTTGTTCCCATCAACGGGACGCTCTTCCCAGACCAGGTCGCGCATATCGCGAAAGACTGCGGAATGAAGGGCCTGATTACCACCCGCAAGAAGCTGGCTAGCCTCGCCGAAGTGCTGCCGCAGATTCCCTCGTTGGAGTTTCTGGTACTAACCGAAGAAGGAGAATCGCTGGAAGTAAGACCAACGGTTCATATCTTCGAGGAATTCTGTGGCCTTGGGCCCGCCACTCCTGCTAACGAAGCATCAATCAGCAAGGACCTCGCAGCAATCTTGTATACGTCAGGATCCACAGGCAAACCGAAAGGCGTGATGTTAAGTCACGCCAACGTCATGGCCGGCAGCAGTATCGTTTCGACCTATCTCGGAATCACGGCCAGTGAGCGTATTCTCGCCGTGCTACCCTTTAGTTTTGATGCAGGTATGAATCAACTCATGACGGCCTTCCAACAGGGAGGAACGTGCGTGTTGATTAACTTTGTCTTCGCACGCGAGGTAGTACAAGCGCTGGTCAAGGAACGAATCACGGGCTTGGCGGGAGTTCCGACACTATGGAGCCTGCTGGTACAGCCGAATTCAGGGCTCGACAAGCAGCTTCCGCCCAGTCTGCGCTACATAACCAATACTGGCGGCGCCATGCCGCAGGCCGTGCTCGCGGTGCTGCGCCGAACACTTACAAACACCAAGATCTTCTTGATGTATGGGCTCACCGAGGCGTTTCGTTCCACCTATTTGCCACCGGAAGAATTGGACCGCCGACCGACCTCCATGGGCAAGGCCATCCCGGACACCGAGATTCTCGTGCTGACCGAGAACGGACAACGATGTAAACCCGGCGAAATCGGTGAGTTGGTTCACCGGGGTCCGACTGTTTCGCTGGGTTACTGGGGCCGGCCGGAAGACACGGCACGGGCGCTACGGTCGAATCCGCTTTTGCCATCTGAACTAGGGGATTGCGAGAAAGTCTGCTATTCCGGTGACCTGGTCAAAACTGACGAAGACGGTTTTCTGTACTTCGTGGGGCGCCGAGACACCATGATCAAGTCCTCCGGATTCCGTATCAGCCCGACCGAAGTGGAAGAGGCGCTGTTTTCCAGCGGCAAGCTGCGTGGCGCGGCGGTAATCGGGATTCCGGACGAAGTCCTGGGGCAGACGATCAAAGCCTTCGTCACCCAGCGCGACGGCGATCCGCTCGACGCCGAAGCCCTTCTCGCTCATTGCGGCGAGAAACTGCCCAGATACATGGTTCCGAAGACGATTGAAATTTTGAGCGAATTGCCGAAGACCAGCAGCGGGAAGGTCGACTATCCGGCCCTTCGCCGCCGGGAAAACCTCTGACATGGAGCAGGTTACATCATTGGTGGACCGTTACTTCGAGTCTTCCGCCGGAGAATTGTTCATCGGAAAATGCGCGGTCAGCGCACTCGCCGCCGCATATGGCACTCCAGTTTTCGTCTACGATGGCGGAATCGCCGAACGCAAATGGTCGTTGCTCCGCAAGACACTTCCGCTTCGATTCTCCATTTCTTATTCGGTGAAGGCTAATCCGAATCCGGCATTTCTGCAGCTATTTCTCGCGAAAGGGTGCGGGTTGGAAATCGCGTCAGCGGGCGAGCTCTTCCAGGCACTCAAGGTCGGTTGCCCTCCGGAGAAAATATTGTTCGCGGGCCCAGGCAAGACCGAAGCCGAGCTTGAGTTTGCGCTGTCCCAGAATATCGGCGAGATTCACGCCGAGTCCTTTACGGAAATCGCCAGGATCGGCGGGATCAGCCGTCGTCTTGGCCGCCGTACTCGCGTCGCTTTGCGCATCAATCAGAGCAGCGAAGGGCAGGGCGGTGCGATGCGAATGGGCGGGAAGCCTGCTCCATTTGGCATCGATGAGGAGAATCTGGAAGAAGCAGTAGATCGTGTCAACGCCGATCCCGCTCTGGAATTTCGTGGCGTTCATTTGTTCACTGGAACACAAATTCTGGACCACAACATTTTGCTCACACAATATCGGCAGGGGATTGGCATCGCGCGCCGCGCCGCGCGCCGCGCCGGTCATCCCCTGGCAACACTCGATTTTGGAGGCGGCTTCGGCGTTCCTTATTTCGCACATGAGCAGGATTTAGACATGGCGGCTCTGCATGCCGGTCTGGCTGTGCTAGTGGAATCGATACGTGATGATGAGGCTTTTCGCGAGACGGCTTTCCTGGTGGAACCCGGCCGCTTCTTGGTCGGCGAGTCCGGCATCTACTTGATGCGCGTCAACGACATCAAAGTCTCGCGGGGCAAGAAGTTCCTGATTACAGACGGAGGGATGCATCATCATCTCGCCGCCTCCGGGAATCTCGGGCAAACCATCAAGCGCAATTACCCGGTAGCGATCGTCAACAAGCTGAACACGCCCGCAACAGAAACGGTCGATGTGGTCGGACCGTTGTGCACGCCTCTTGACGTGCTAGCACGTGGGGCAGTGCTGCCTGCCGCCGAAATTGGTGATCTGATTGCCATCTTTCAGTCCGGCGCGTATGGCCGCTCCGCAAGCCCGCTCGGATTTCTGAGTCATCCGACTCCACCGGAAGTTTGGGTGGACGGCGCGCATCATCAACTCGTTCGCCATCGAGGCAAGCTGTCTGATTTCGTGCAAGACGTCTGCTCCCTCGAACTCGAACCGAAGAACCCATGACGAGAACCCCTAACTGATGAGCTGGACTTTCCAATCCGCGAACAAGTCTTTTCACGGCGCACGCAAGCAATGGGACGATTTGAACCGGGCAAGCAACAATCACCCGCTCCTCGATTCCGATTTCGTCGAGCCGCTGCTGCGGCACTTTGGCGACGACAGCATTATCCTGGGCACGCGCAACGGTGACAGCGGTCTGGGAATGGCGCTATTGCAGCGCAAGAGTACTGGCGTCTGGCAAACCTTTCAGCCGTCGCAAGCTCCGCTCGGACTGATTCAGCTTGGTCGCGCCGACGACACCGGAGCTGAAATGCTGGAAATCACCCGAGGATTGCCTGGCTACGCCCTACAACTGAGCGTCCTGCAGCAGGATCCCGACTACACCTCATTCCCGCAACCCAAGACGCCGGAGTATGTCGAGCCGCTCGATTACATCCAAACAGCTCGCATTACGCTGAACGGCACCTTTGAGGAATACTGGAAAGCACGCGGCACAAATCTACGCCACAATCTGGCTCGCCGCCGCCGGCGAATGACCGAACAGGGCTACAAGCTTGAGCTGAAGGCCATTCGCGACCCAGGCCAGGTCGCAGAGGCCATACGCGAGTACGGTATGCTTGAGGCCAAGGGCTGGAAATCGCGCGAGGGTACCGCTGTGACCGCGGACAACGCGCAAGGCCGTTTCTACCGGGAAGTCTTCGAGAGATTTTGTGCTCGTGGAGAGGGGGCCATTTACCAACTACGGTTGAGCGACCGGCTTGCAGCCACGGATTTGTGCCTCATGCAGAATGGCATGTTTATCATTCTCAAGACGTCCTACGAAGAGGAGTTGAACGAGTTCTCGCCGGCATTTCTGATGCGGGAAGAAGTAATGAAGGAACTGTACGCCAACGAGCAGATGCGGTCGATCGAGTTCTATGGCCGTGTGATGGAGTGGCACACTCGCTGGAGTAACGAGATTCGCACCATGTATCACCTGACGTGCTATCGCCACCCGTGGGTCAAGACACTTCGAAAGGTCGCCAAGCGCTTTGCATGAACGGAACCCCAATTCGTTCGCGATGCCGCGAGAACAGTTTCTCTCTTGGCGGTTCGTTACCGCCCGGAGCAGTCTAAGCCCACAAGGCGGAAGCCGAGACGGAGCCCGTGAGCTTTCCTTTTTCTGGGCACGTAACGCCCTTTTTCATGCGTTGCGTGTGCTGGCAATCGCACCCTCGGCGCGAGTCCTGATACCCGCTTATGTTTGCAAGGCAGCGGTGGAACCCTTCGAAGCCTACGGTATGCACATCGACTTCTACAACATCCGCCGAGATTGCACGCCGGACTTTGACGAAATCGAAGCCAAAATCCGCCCTGATACGTCAGCCGTGCTGGCGGTGCACTATTTCGGGTTCCCGCAGCGAATCCAGGAGTTCCGAAATCTGTGCGACACAAGAAATCTCTTGCTGTTCGAAGATTGCGCACACGTGCTGCGAGGTGCCATCGCAGGCCAGTCCTTGGGATCCTTCGGAGACGCCAGCGTCTTCAGCTACCGTAAGTTCTTGCCGATGTTTGATGGCGCGGAGCTATTGCTTCGTGATTCCGAGCACAAATTGCCGGCAGATAGTAGTTTGGAACATTCTCGCTTCTCTTCTCAGGCAGCAAGACACATAGTCGGGCAAGCTCTGGAGTCGTCTGATGGCGCCGCGGCAAGACTACTGTCCGCCGGGATCAGCTTGGCAAAAAGAGTGCGATCAGGCCCTCAATCACCGTCTCAGCCACCGGCCGTACCCGTCGCAGTTGACAACAATAGCGCCTCGTTTGATACGACTGTTGTGAACCAGCCGATGTCTGCCCCTTCCCGTTGGGTGCTCCGTCATGCGGATGTGACCAAGGTGATCGCTCGGAGGCGCGAAAATTTTCAATTTCTGCATGAGCAATTGCAAGACATTCCCGGTATCACGCCTCTCGTTCGCACGCTGGGTGAAGGAGTCTGCCCTTGGATATATCCAGTAACTTTTGATGGTGTTCCCCATGCACACCTGCAGTTACGGGCAGTTGGTGTTCCGGCGGTAACTTGGGGCGGCGTACGGCCACAAAACGTTTCCCGAAACGAATTCTCTGACGCGGATTTCTTGTACGACAATTTGCTCTTCCTGCCGATCCATCAAAATCTTTCTCGTAACCAACTCCGCGCCATGGCCGACACGATGAAACGAGTTCGTATGGGAACGCGCCAACCAACGCGCGAAAGGGTCCCAGTTGCCAGCTAACGTGACCGCGAAAAACATCCTCATCGTGGCTTTCCAGTTCCCGCCGATGTCTGGCAGCAGCGGACTGCTCCGTGCCGCCAAATTTTGCCGTTATCTGCCGGAGTTCGGCTGGACCCCGACGGTGATCACTGCGCATCCGCGCATGTACGAACAAGTGGATCCGCGCCAGCTAACTCTGATTCCTGAAGGCCTCGACGTTATCCGGGCCTTTGGGTTGGATACCAAACGGCATTTATCCATTCGCGGCAGATACTCGCGGTTCTTGGCGCTCCCCGATGCCTGGGTTTCTTGGACGTTGGGTGCCGTTCCGGCGGCGCTGCGAAAAATGCGGCAAACCAAATCCGACGTCATTTTTACTACGTTCCCGATCGCGACCGCAGTGTGGATTGGATTGATTCTCCATCGGCTGAGCGGGAAACCGTGGATCGTTGATTTTCGCGACTCGATGACCGAAGACAACTATCCGCGCGATTCAACAACCTGGCGCCTCTGGCGTTGGTTGGAAGGTCAGGCAATCCTGCGCGCGTCGCTGCTGCTTTTTACCGCGGAGTCCGCCATCCGGATGTATCGCCAACGTTATCCACACTTGCCCGCGGAGAAATGCTTGCTGCTTCCCAACGGCTATGACGAAAGTGACTTCGCGGAATTGCCGGCCGCCTCATTCGCACGCGCAGATCCACGCCGTCCGTTTCAGCTGTTACATTCCGGTCTGGTCTACCCGGAGGAGCGCGATCCACGACCTTTTTTCCGCGCACTCGCGCGACTCAAGAAAGATGGCCAAGTCAATCGAGACACACTCTGCGTGAACTTTCGTGCGCCCGGTTTCGAGCAACTCTATTCCAAAGACATCGCGGAACTGGAAATTGGAGACATCCTTCACTTGCTCCCGAGAATTCCCTACAACCAGGCGCTCGCGGAGTATGCGGACTCGGACGCCTTGCTGCTCATGCAGGCCAAGAATTGCGATCACCAGATTCCCGCCAAGACTTACGAATACTTTCGCCTGGGCAAGCCAATTCTCGCGCTTACCACGGAAACGGGAGACACCGGATCTCTCTTGAAACAGGTCGGCGGCGCAACGATTATCGATTTAGAGGACGAGCATGCAATCGCCGCCGGACTGCTTACATTCATCCAGGCGGTCCAAGAGAGCACTCATCAGCTTCCGTCAGCGGCGGTGGCAAGTCATTATTCCCGCCGGAATCTGACCCGGGAATTGGCAAATCACTTGAATCAGTTGGAAGCCGCAAAATCTCTGACCACCGCGGAAGGTCGCACGCATGAAACTTCGTAAATTTCGATTTGGACATGACATGCCTTCTGGGAGAAACAACCATGTTCGTCTGTCCTGACTGCAAAACACCTCTGACGAGTCTTTTTTGTGAACGTTGTAAGTTTCAGTTCCAAAAGACTGATGACGTCCCGATTCTCTTCACGCGAGAAGATCGCTTCCAGTCGGCCACCAAAATCGGCGACGCTTATAATGACATCTACACAAAACACTCCAACGTGTGGAATGACCAGGGAAGAACACCCGAATTCATCCGTTACTTCGGGACCTTGGTGCAGCGACTATCGTCCGGCAAAGTTTTGGAGATCGGCTGCGGCGAAGGCTTTCTCCTCGCCGCGTTGAACGCCTCAGAAAAAACAGCAATCGATATTTCCACCGAAGCGCTCCGAAAGGCGCGCTCCCGCACGAAGGCTGAGTTCGCAGCAGCCCTCGCCGAGCGCCTGCCGTTCGCGGACAAGAGCTTTGATCTGGTCATCAGCGTCGGAGTGATGGAGCATTTCATCGAAGACCGAGACGCAACTCGCGAGATTCATAGGGTACTTCGCGATGACGGTCACTACGTAATGTTGATTCACGTCGAGCTGAGCGCCTCCAAGCGGCTCGCTCTGAAGTTCTCTGAATATGTCTTCCCGAATTTCCATCCGATAGCGCTGGCCAGATGGCTTTTCATGAAGGCCACTCGCGCCATTATTCAGCCGATTCAACGGCGCTACACGGTTGAGACGGCAAGGGCTTGCCTCGAAGAGTCCGGGCTTCGCGTCTCCAAGCTTATTTCCAAGGAAACTGACCCTGGCGCCGCCCTTTCTGGACCTCACGTCGTCCTATTTGTCGCCAGCAAGGACCCAAATCCCACGGGTCCCGCGGAAAGCCCGGGCCGGCATAGGGCTGCTTCCCCGCTCGTTGCCGGCTAAGAGGAGCATCATTAGCACCCAGACTGAAACATCCACGTTCACCAGTTTATTTCTCGATATTAACGATTGTGGAAAGCAAGAAATCGAAACCTCGGAGCCTAAACAACATGTGCGGTAGGGTTGAAGATAAGAATTCTGGCGGTATCAGGTCATCTGGTTCCTGGGATTTATCGGGTACCAACCCTTTGGCGGAGGCCGTACGTGTTTTGTCTATTTCTGGTGTTGCTGAAGGCGCCATGTCCGGAACCTACCCTATTTCTGATTCACGGTCGAGCGCTAGGACGCCCTTGCGATCGCGTTACGATGGCCGCGATTTCCGGTCCGCGACGGGAAATCCGAGCCGGCGGTCGATCGTACTTCGGATTCTAACCTTAACCCTGGTTCTGTCACTCTTCGCCCAAGCCATTATTCTCACACGCTATTGGGAGGACCACCGCTATTTGGAGAGCCTGGCGGCGCGAATCATTGATTCTTCCGTGACTCCCAGCGAACAGACCAAGCAAATCCTAACTTTCTTTAAAGGAAAGCCTAGGCGAACGAATACTTCGTTCTTTATGTTTCCTTTCCTTGACTTCCTGCGTCCTACCGCCCGCCAGGTAGCCGAGCAGGGCGGCGATTGCGCCGATCGTTCCCGGCTCACCCTTATCCTGCTCCAACTTCATGACGTCTCCGCCGAGAAATGGACCCTTTACTCAAAGGAGGGACAGGCAAAGCACAGCGTCGTTGAGGTAACTACGGAACAAGGCAAGATGGTCGCTGATCCCCTGTTTGGCCTCTTTTTCCCCCGTCCTTCCGGGGGTTATTACAGCATGGCTGAGCTTCGAGCGGATCCCAGTCTAGTGCAGGAGCGGGTCTCGGAAATGGAGGCGGTCCACCAGGAACCCTTGGCTGCCCCAATCGAGAGGTATCCGGTATCCGCTTATCCTTACTCATATGCCCGGACGATGAATTGGGATAAGTCCTTGGTTACGCGGCTGCTCTATCGAACACTCAAAGTTTTCATGGGAAACCGCGCGGATGACTTGCGACGCCCGGTGTGGCCGGAGGAACCAGCCCTGGTCATAACCTTCGGCATCGGCTTATTACAGATCTTGCTCCTTTCTTGCCTTCTCATCGCGTGGCGTTCCGCAATTCGGCAGGGCCTCGCTTTGCGGCGCGAGGCGCGAATCATGAACGCCGCCACGTCTTCTATGCCGGCTTAACCTGAATGAACCTCCTTTACATTTGCCACCGTCTGCCCTTCCCACCGAATCGCGGCGGGAAAATCCGGCCTTTTCAAATGATTCAGCACCTCGCGAAAGCTCACGAAGTGACCGTGGCCAGTCTCACTCACGACGACAAAGAGCTTCGCGACGCCCAACCGCTCAAGCAATTCTGCAAGCAGGTCATAGCGGAGGTCGTGCCGAATCAAGCTCGGTGGGCGAACGCGATCATGGCCCTTACGACTTCTTTTCCCTCCTCTGCTGCCTATTTCCGGTCCGCCCGTCTGGCCCGGAGAATCGAAGACTCCTGGTCCGCTTCCGGCTACGACGGCGTGATCGTCCATTGCGCTTTCGCGGCTCAGTATGCCCTGCCGCTGCGCGGCGGCTTCCGCATCATGGACTACGGCGACCTCGATTCCGCCAAGTGGTCTGACTATGCAGCGCACCGAAGCTTTCCTCTTTCTGCGGGCTATGCCCTGGAGACCGCTAAGCTCCGCAAATTTGAAAAGCTCGTTGCCGATTCCTCGACCCATTGCACATTCACCACCCGCGGAGAACTAGAAGCTTTCCAGGCCCTAGGGCTCTCGAAGCCACTCACGGTCATACCTAACGGCGTCGACACCGGATATTTCCATCGAGAGAATCTTGCGCCAGCGAATTCCAAGGTTTTGGCCTTCCTCGGCCGGATGGATTATTTCCCCAACATCGATGGCATCTGTTGGTTCGTGAAACAGGTGTTCGGTTCGATTCGCGCCCAAATCCCCGATGCCGAGCTCCGCATCATCGGCTCGAACCCGATTCGCGCCGTTCAAGAACTAGCGAAGATCCCAGGTGTTACAGTCACTGGGTTTGTCCCTGACGTAAGGCCTTATTTGACCGACGCGGCTGTTGCAATCGCTCCCTTGCGCCTGGCCCGTGGCACACAAAACAAAATCCTCGAATGTATGGGCATGGGTCTTCCTGTGGTCACCACGCCGGAAGCCGCGCGCGGCATCCAGGCCACTCCGGGCGACCATCTCCTCGTGGCAAATTCTTCCGAAAAACAGATTCAGTTCATTGTTGAGCTGTTGCGGAATCCTGCGCGACGATCCCAAATTGGCGAAGCCGGAAGGATACAGGTCGAATCCGCGCACCAATGGCCAGCCTCGATGCGGATTCTCGACGAAGTCCTCTCCTCAGTTTCGAAGAAGTGAACGACCCACGCCCTTATCGGGGGTCCGGAATCCTTGACTTTGAAATAATCAGTTCGTCATACCACGTGTAGGCAGTCGGATGGTCCTGTGAAGGGTCCTTGCTTGTGTTGTACGGAAGGAACCACACCTTGCCAAACTTCTCGGCAAGATCCGTGTTATACAAATCGTATCCGGTTCCTCGCTCGGGACTCAGGTCGATCACTAGTTTCGACGGCTTGCCTTCGTACGCTACCCAAAACTGGATGGTGCTGTCGTGCTTGTAATTCTTGTCGTTCTTGTACCAGGTCCCGACTTTGATCCGGACCTGAAACGTCATCCACTGATCCGGCTTGTACATAACGCACGGTGGCGAGGTTACGGGATTGCTCGGACATGCGACGGCATTCTGGATTAGGTAGGCTTTTTGTTGTTGGCTGTAGACCTGAAACGGATCAAACTGCCCGTCCTTCCGCCCACAACTGTGGTACATCCGTGGTGCATTCACCTGGTACGTGTTCTCGACCACCACGCCGATGTCCGTGCAGGAGTACGCGGTATGCCCAGGGCGAGAGCCCTCTCCGATAATCGCCTGCTTCCAACCGTTTCCGCCCTTGTATTCAGTCTTCAGTATCTCCGGCGAGAACCGTTGCCGCCACTGTACATAAAACTCTTCGCCGGAACCAAATTGCACCGAAAGATCATCGGCAAACTCCAGCCAGAAGCTTCCTGAGGTATTGGCGCTGGAATGAGTCGGGATCGTAAATCTGAGCGACGCGGCCCCGGAAGCCTTGATCTTCTGATCCGCCTCTCCGCGGTAGACTCCGTCCGCTGCCGGGTCGAGATGCGGCTTCATCTCATCGATCGAGTCGAATCCGAAGCATCGGATCACCCCTGGAGCACCACAGCGCGCTTTGAAATCCGAGTCAGCGTCTCCATGCGTTTGGGCCGGGGAATACGATCCTATTGGCACGACAAACGCGCACGCTAGCGCAAAAAGAAGCCTGAAATATCGCATGCCAAAAGTCTACGCCATCAGCGTTGCCGATGGACAGAAAATAGAAAAAGCCAGCCAACTCTATGAGTTGGCTGGCTTCTGAACAGTTCCGAACGTTGGACTTCCCTGAGAATTCCGGTAGCCTACAAGCCTACCGTGCCTCCGCAGGTTGTACCACCGTTGAAGCAAATCGAAGCCGCATAGCCAGACTTCCCGGACGCGTTGTTGGCACGAACGCGGTAGCTGAAGATCTTGCCGGCTGAAACCGTGCTGTCCACATACGAGGTCGCATGGGCGCCAGTCGTTCCGATTTGCGCCCATCCTGTCTGCGGTGCGATGAAGCAAGTGGCGGCATTTCCCGTGCAACGTTCCACGAGGAACCCGGTGTCGTCTTGTGTCGTACCGTTGCTGGAGTTGACTCTCCAGTTTACGGTAACGCTGGAAGAAGAAGTGTTGGAGAGCGCCAAGCTGTCTGGGGCGTTCGGCGTGCCAACCTCTGGATCCGGCACTCGCCGATTGGAAACGATGAGGTCGTCGTACCACACGTTGCTGAGAACGTTCCAAGTTGCCGCCGTGGCGTACGGTAGAAGGACGATCTTGCCAAACTTGTCCGTAACGCTCGGCGATTGGTCGGCTATGGCGATATCGGCGGCGTTAGTGATGAGCACTGCTGGCTGGCCATCATGCGCCATCCAGACATCCGTCACCGAGTTCGGCTGGCCGTAGGCCCCGATCTTGATGTGTTCCTGCACCGTGAACCACTCGTTCGCGGCGAAATTCCAGCACGGCGGATCGGTGTTAGGAGTGCCGCGGCCTGAGTAGTGTGGGCATCCAGTAGCGGGCTGGTCGAGATAGTTTCCGCCGTTCGGAGCATTTGGAGCGTACAGCTGGATCGGCTCGTAGTTGGAGTTCAAGAAGTTGAGGCTGCTTCCCGTTGACCCGCAGTTCTCATAGATCCATGGGAACGTCGTGTCGTCGCTGACGAGCACGAAGTCTGTCGGCGAGTTGCTGCAGTTCCCCGCCTGGGCACTCGGAGAGTCGCCCTCGGACAGAATGTTGAGCTTCCAGCCTTCAAAATTCGTGAACGTGGACGCGCTCAACAAGGAAGCGCTGACTCGCTCGCGGAATTGGACATAGAACTCTGTTCCCGGACCATAGAGCGCCGTCAGGCTGGAATTGAAGTTGTAGTTGAACCAACCCGGCTCCCCTTGGAACATCCCGGGCTGCATCGTGAACTTCAGCGAGCATCCATCCGCCGCCACGGTGCAGTCCGTCGTAATGTTGGGTGCCGAGTAGATCTGGAAATACTGCTGTTTGTTCGTCACCGGGAAAGTGTCAAAGTTCAACGAACTGACGATCGAGGACGCTCCGCCGGGCACGTTCACGCCGGCGATGCGGTTCGGCCAGGTGTTCGCACCGGAGGACGGTGGCGGTTGCGGCGCGCTATTCGACACCGTTACGGTGACGGCGACCGACGTGGTCATGTTTGCTGCCGCGTCGCTGGCCACAGCCGTAACGGAGTGAGCCCCGTTGCTTGCTGCAGTAGTGTCCCACGTCGTGGTATAAGGTGCCTGGGTAACTGCGGCTCCCAGGCTGACTCCGTCAATCTGGAACTGCACTTTAGCCACGCCCACGTTATCCGACGCGTTTGCAGATAGCGTAACCGAGCCGGAAACGGTGGCATTGCTCGCCGGTGCGGTCACTGAAACCGTGGGCGGTGTGGTGTCGCCAGCAGAGGCCGTCGACAACGTGAAATCCCCACTAATCGTCTCGGTCCCGCCGGAGTTTTTTGAGTGCACGCGGTAATGGTAAGTCGTTCCGGACGCCAAGGCGCTTAGCGGCACAGAGTGGCTCGTCACCATCGTCGAATTGAGTGCGCTGGTCGATCCATAAGCGGTCGAAGTGCCGTAGTCCACCTGGGAAGTCGAAGAGACGTCGGTTGTCCATCCTACAGTCGCGCTGTTGGTTGTAACCCCGCTGGTACCGACGCCGCTAACCACCGGCGCACCGCTGCTTGGTGGTGCTCCCCCGGATGCTTCTAGACGCAGCGTGAAGCAATTCTCCGTCCACGAGTTGCAAACCGCGAACACACCGAGCGATGGGAAGTAGCGGAAGCGACCGAAAGTTCCATTCTGTCCGACGGTCGCCGGGCCGCCCGAGAAGGTTGCTGTCGAGCAGGAGTTCGTGCTCGGATTGTAGACGTAGGCCGAGTTGCCGCCCTGCCAGATTACAAGGTTCTGGGTCGCACTGTCGTAAGCGACGCCCGGATACGTACCGGAGACAGCCGCCGCACAACCGGACGCTCCTGCCATGTCTGTCACGGCGTAGTTCGATCCCGCCGCGATGCTGACCTTCAGCAGTTTGCCCTTGCCAACCGCAAAGAACAGCTTCCGTGAAGCGTCGATCGCTCCCGATTGGTAGCCGTCCATGAAAGCGCTGCCGCCAAAGGTGGTCAGCAGCGTGTAAGAATTAGACGCCACTTTGTACTGCCAGAGGTGGCCAGACTGTGACTGCCAGGAATCCCAGAGGAGCACCGAGTCCGTGTTCGGATCGTATTCTGCTATCTCGCCAAACTGAGTGTCCGGAGTTCCGCCGGTCGGGTTCTTCTGTGACCAGCAGCAAACGCCGGTGCTGCCCGCGCTTAGCGACCCGTGCTTAAGGGTCCAGGTTGCATGCGTCAGGTCACCGATACCGCTGATGCCACCGCCGTACATGTATACCAGGTCGCTGGTCGGAACATACGTTATGCCGCCGTAGGTGTGACGCGCCGATGGGGTGCCATCCGGCAACGCCTCGGACGATAGAACGCCGAAATTCAAGCCCCCGATGCCGGACGGATTATCGAGACGCTTGATCGCCAGTGCATTTAGGTCCAGGGCATAGACTTCATTACCCCAATAGTCGTGATGTCCGCCGCCTGTAAACACGAGCCAGTTGCGCGTCGTATCGGCCAATCCGCCCGCCCACGCATCCACCACGGCCGAGCAACCCGTTTGCCCTTGGACCGTCGGATCGGACGGGCACACCTTTTGGTACGCGGTGTTCGGGATCTGGAACCACCCCAGCCCTGACGGAATGCTGCCTCCGCTGGTGCCCGCTTGTGTCGTTGCCGAAGCGCCTGCCGACTGCGCCGAGGTGTTTCCTGCTGCGTCGAAAGCCGCCACTGCGTAGTTGAAGGTTGTGGAGGCCGCAAGCCCGCCATCTTGGAACGTTGTCGTCGTCGTGGTGTTGACCTTGGTTCCGCCACGGTAAATGTTGTAGCCCGTGACGCCGACGTTGTCCGTTGAAGCGGTCCACGAAAGATTGATCTGTGATGAAGAAACCGCCGTTGCCGCCAGCCCGGTCGGCACAGAAGGCGGTGTGGTGTCGGACGGTCCGTTGTTCACAGTAACGCTTACAGTGGTGCTAGTCGTCGAATTCCCCGCAGCGTCTTTCGCGATTGCCCTGAGTGTATGTGTGCCGTTGGTTGCCGTCGTGGTATTCCAGGACGCGGAATAGGGCGTGCCGGTGTCCAGACCACCCAGATTGGCCCCATCGAGTTGGAACTGCACGCTGGCGACACCTACGTTGTCTGCCGCAGTCGCGGTCACCGTAATGGTCGAGGAAACCGTCGCACCGTTTGCCGGAGCCGTGAGCGAAACTGTCGGCGGCGTCGTGTCTGATGTCGTATTGTTGACGGTAACCGTCACTACCGCGCTCGTAGCGGTGTTTCCGGCTCCGTCCTTGGCGATGGCCTTCAAGGAGTGCGCGCCGTTCGTGGATTTAGTCGTATCCCAAGAGAAGTTATATGGCGCAACCACATCCAAGGTTCCAACATTGACGCTGTCCAGTTGGAATTGCACGCTCGCAACGCTAACGTTGTCCGTCGCGTTCGCTGATACCGTAACCGTTGAAGATACAGTCGCACCGTTTGCCGGGGCCGTGAGCGAAACCGTCGGCGGCGTCGTGTCTCGTGTCGTGTTGTCGACCTTCACCGTCACCGCTGTACTCGTCGCCGAATTGCCGGCGCCATCTGTCGCCGTTGCTGTAAGAACGTGGTTGCCATTGGAAAGAGGAATCGTGTTCAGGGAGTATGCATAGGGTGCAGCCGCAATCGCCGCACCGGTATTTGCGCCATCCACCTTAAATTGCACGCTGGTCACTGCAACGTTGTCGGTGGCGGTGGCCGTAACATTCACTGTGCCGGACAGAGTAGCGTTGGCTATTGGAGAATTGATCGCAACGGTCGGCGCAATCGTGTCACCAGCGGTCGAGGCGGTCATGTCGCCGCTCGTCACCGTGTTGCCGGTCGCATCCGTCGACCGCACGCGGAAATGGTACATCGTGGCTGCCTTCAGGCCGGTTAGCGCTACCTGGTGGGAAGTGACCATCGAGGAATTCGCCGGGGCGCTCGTGCCATAGCTGGCGCTCGTGCCATAGTCCACGCCGGAGTCGGCAGCCACGTTGGTCGCCCAGTCCACTTGAAAGCCCGTGAGCGTTGGACTTGCAGCTTGTACGTTCGTAATCGCCAAAGTCGTGGGAGTCGGCGTCTTCGTTCCGCTGGAGCCGACCAATCCGGCGCAGCCCGTCAGGCTGAAACTCGAAATGACAAGAAGTAGCAAAATAGACGCATACCATACTCGGTTGCTGGTAGGTTTTGTAGATTGAACCCCTGTCGGCATGATTTCCTTCCCCTCAATCTGACCCGCATCGGCGGGTGTTCCCCTACGCACTGTCAGGCTACTGGGAATGGGGGGGGCGCGTAACTGAACATGAGGCGCAAAAGAGGGCAACCGTGAGACCCGGCTGGCTCCTGTACCCAAGGGCAATGCGTTGGCCCTAGGGCAGGACCATCGCGCTTTTGGCGGCGTAACTACTTGGGTTATTTGCGTTTATTGCGCCGGGAGAGCCAAGAACTGACCGTACTCTGCGGAGTTCAACGGAAACACAACTATTCGGAGGGAAAGCGAGTCTTTGGGCTCGCCTGGGACCCGCCGACCGAGTCGGTCCTAGGCTGCGGCTTTCGATGCGCGAGCCCGGCATCTCGGATCTTATAGATCAGCGTGCGGTAGCTGATCTTCAGCGTTTGAGCGGTCTTGCGCCGATTCCACCGATTGGCCCGCAGCGCGTCCAAGATCACGTTCCTCTCCAGCTCTCGAATCGCCTCACTAGCGATCCGCTTCAGGGGCACATTTCCCGCCCTCGCTGGCTTGGCCGTGATCGACGGCCCCGGCTTTGCCGGTTGCTTATTCTCAATCGTGGCATCCGGTCCGACGAGCACATACCGCGCCATGCAATTTGCTAGCTCTCGAATGTTGCCCGGCCAGCGCAAACTCCGCAGATAATCCACCACGGGGCGACCCAGAGGTTCCGCCTCCCGCCCAAACTGCTTTACATACAACGTCCGGAAGTGCTCAGCAAGAATCGGAATGTCCTCGCTCCGTTCGCGGAGCGGAGGCAAGCGCAATTGAACTACGTTAATCCGGTGGAAAAGGTCCGCGCGAAATTTCTTGGCCGCAACGTGCTCCTCAAGGTCGATGCTCGTTGCGCAAATGACCCTTGCGTTGGCCTTCCTCTCCGTCAAATCTCCTATTCGAGAAAAGCTCTTATCTTGCAGAAAATGCAGTAATTTACTTTGTAATTCCGGGTCTACTTCGCCGATTTCGTCCAGAAACAGCGTACCGTTTTCGGCCAGTTCCATTCTGCCCGGCTTTGCTGTCCACGCCCCGGTAAACGCCCCTTTTTCATAACCGAACAATTCGCTTTCCAACAACGTCCTTGGAATCGCCGCACAATTGACGCCTAGGAATGGACCGTTCCTCGAGTCAGAGTTCGCATGAATCCAGCGCGCCAGCGTTTCCTTACCAGTTCCCCCATCGCCGCACAGTAGTATTGGCACGCCGGCGGAACAAATTTTTTCCGCCCGCTGTCGAACAACCATCATCGCCGGCGAGCAGCCAAAAAGCACCTCGGCCGACAGAAGAGGGTCTCTCCCCGTCATTGTTTTTCTTCCAAACTAGGCTCGGAAAGCATGGTATTCCCGCTGATAGTAAGCACACGGCAGGCCATTGATAGGGGCCCGGAAAATAGTGCCGGCAACCCTCTCCGCAAGCCAAAGCAGAGCCCTGTTAATAATTTTCTGGCGTGAGCGCCCTGCTAATCGAAAGTCTCTTCCACGGTCGTGACCGGTTTTTTCCGTTACGCCGAATCCCATGGCCCCAGAATCAACCTTGGCCCTCGGATGGATCGTGCACCAGCGTCGTTTGGTTCACCACGAACCTCCCTTATCGCTACGTAGTCAAGGCCAACTCGCCCGCACAACGCACCATGACGGAAAAATGACGGTCAAGAGGGACAACGTTTTGCCAACTTTTAGCCCATCCCGCCACCCGCACGGTCTGTAAAGTATTGCAATAACACGACTTACAATTCATGGCCTTTGGGCGTGGAACTGCTATTCCACTACTCGCGAGGCATCAATGACTTTCTTTGGGTCCTTATCCGAGTCGGGTTCGTTAGTTTTGGTAGGTAGTGTTCTTTTGGGAGCGGGGCTTTTCCTCCGCCGTGTTCTTGCCCTGTTCGCGCCAGCCACCTCGAAACAGAACTCGTTCTCGAAGTAGACGTTCCACAGCGACAGAGTTTTTTGTCGAAAATCAACGCCTGTCCCGTGCGGGAGTGTGTACGCGTGTGCTGCGTGGTGCTAGCTATGGCCAGCGCGAGCGGTAGGTGGAGCACCAACTCCTCTAGCGAGACGCTTCGCTGCGAATAATGTCGTATCGTTCGATTACTGCCGCCACGCCCATTCGGCTGTTACCGTCCTCCAGCCGCGCCTCCACCCGAACCACTTTTCCCATCGCGCGTACAAATACTTCCGAACCATGCGTGATTTCGGTCGGAAGCGTCAGAGTAATGTCCAGCTCGGAACCGGCCTCCAAATGCTGATCGAGAACGAAGTAAAGCCCTCGCGTGGAAATGTCTCGGGTCTTTCCTTCTTGTGAATCAACTACCCGTTCAGCGGCCATTCGAATAATTACGGGCAAAGATAAATCGTAGCGTCGAGCTGTACGCCGTTCCGTCATTGCCCCCATCCTTCGTTGCCCCCAGTTGTAAAAGGAAAATGCATCTAGTCAGCATCCCCGAATCGGCTTGCCCGATTCCAATCCCCATCTTTCCGTGTGGAAGATCGAGGCGGGGTGGCTCAGGTTCGCGCGAACATATCGCAAACTCACCCCCATTGTCACGAAATTCCCCGCTCGACACACGGCTTGGCCTATCACCCGTTTCGCGTGCCGACCACCGTGGCTGCGTCGCCCGCCGCCGGGGCCGCCGCCGTCGTCCGTCGGCTTCTTGGCGTATCGAGGTTGAACTGCCTCATCTTATAGAGCAACGCTTTGTAGCTTATTCCTAGCATCTTGGCGGCGTCCTTGCGGCACCAGCGCGTTTTCTCCAGCGCGTCCGCGATCGCTTCCATTTCTGCTTCATCCTTCAGTCCGCGGACCAGCGCTTTCAAGCCTTGCTCGCGCGGCACGGTTGGCTCTTCCCGCGGCGACGTTCGTTGCCGCGTGGACGACATTTCCACCAGTTCGCGCAAGCTGCCTTCGTCGTCCTCCAAAATCACATAGCGTTTCACGAAATTCTCGAGTTCGCGCAGGTTACCAGGCCAAGGATAATTCACCGCCGCTTCCAATAGATGCTTCGAAGGCGGCGTCCCAGGCTTCCCGAATTTCTCGCTGTACTTCAATAGGAAGTGATTGAACAGCAGCGGTATTTCCGCCGTTCGTTCCCGTAACGGCGGCACATTGATGGACAACACATTCAGCCGGTAATACAGATCCTCGCGGAACCGCCCGGTCTTCATCGCTTCGTGCACGTCCACGTTCGTTGCCGCTAGAACGCGCACGTCCGTTTCCACTAGATGTCGTCCGCCCAGCCGCGAATACTGATGATCCTGCAGCACGTGCAGAAGTTTTGCCTGCAGGTGCGTGCTCATTTCGGCTATTTCATCAAGAAAAATCGTACCCTTGTTGGCCATTTCAAATTTGCCCGGCTTGCTGCGCACTGCTCCGGTGAATGCGCCCTGCTCAAACCCGAACAACTCCGATTCAAGAAGTTCTCCCGGCAGCGCCGCGCAATTTACTTTTACGAAGGGCTGGTTTCGCCGCTTCGAGCGCAAGTGAATCATTCGCGAAACAACTTCTTTGCCTACGCCACTTTCGCCACAGATAAAAACAGGCACATCCACAGGCGCGATTTGCAGGATCTGCTGGCGGATTCGCACCATTTGCGGACTGGCGGCCAGAAAGCTCAAATCCTCTGTCACTTGGTCGCAGTAATCGCGCAGTGCCTGATTCTCTGTGGCCAGTTGTTTCTTTTGGCGTGACTTCAGCATCGCCGCGTCCAATTCCGTCTTCTCGAAGGGCTTGGTCAAATAATCATGCGCCCCGATCCGGATGGCTTCGACAGCCGTGCCGACCTCGTTCGAGCACGACAGCATGATGACGTTCAGGCTGCGGTCGACTTGCATCAATTCCTTCAGCGTTTCCAGGCCATTCATCTCCGGCATCAATACATCCAGGATAATGAAGTCGGGCCGTTCGCCGCTGTTCACTCTTTCGAGCGCATCTTTCCCAGAACTGACGGTTTCCACCTCGAATCCGTCGACTTCCAGCAATGTCTGCAAGTACTTTCGAATGCTCGGCTCGTCATCCACGACGAGTATTTTTTCTTTCACGGCCATTGACCCTTCCCTTTCAATCAACGAAATTCGTGTGTTCTAACCCTGATCCATCGGCAATAAGAATGTAAACCTGCTTCCCGTCCGCGACTCGCTCTCCACCCATATCTTTCCGCGATGCGCCTGGATGAGCCGCTTGGCAATCGCCAGCCCCAAACCCATTCCGGAAGTGTTCCGGTCCACGCGCACAAAATCCTCAAAAATCTCTT
>Ga0137403_10000403_pt1 | contig 55332 bp, 43 predicted proteins | sample CZOMad2_1_16fung_FD_122057 | JGI IMG/M metagenome (GOLD analysis project Ga0137403, IMG submission 122057) | Vadose zone soil fungal communities from Angelo Coast Range Reserve, California, USA - CZOMad2_1_16fungal (Hybrid Assembly) | ecosystem: Environmental > Terrestrial > Soil > Vadose zone...
GCCGCCAAAAACAGTGCAATCGGAAAGTGGATTAACACCACATGCTGGGCATGTTTGGCGAGGACCACCGTCTTGATGTCAAAAGGATTCACGCTCATGACGTTCACTGCACGACAATCTTGCCGGTCATCTTCGGATGAATCGAACAAAAGTACGCAAATGTTCCCGCCTTCGCGAACGTGTAGGAAAACTTCTCGTCCGTATCCAGTACCTTGGACTTGAAAACGCCATCTGTGCTCACCACCGTATGAGGAATATCGTCGCGGTTCGTCCACGTAACAGTCGTTCCCACCGGGACGGCCTGTGCCTGCGGCCCGAAGCTGAAGTTGTCAATCTTGACCTCAACGGCAGCAGGCTGCTGAGCCCTTGCCGTCATCATGGGTGACACCGTAAAGAACAGCACAGTCATCACCGCTAAACTTGCTATAGACACACTCTTCCTGATCATCTAAATCTCCTCGTTGAATTCCTAATGGATTTGTATTTCGAAACTGCTTTACGCGCCAGGCGGCACGTGTTCATCGCCATGCATCGCGGTCTTGAACCCGCGAATGCCTTCGCCAATCCCTTTGCCCAGTTCGGGCAACTTCTTTGGCCCAAACACCAAAAGCGCGATCCCGAAAATCACCAACAAATGCAGCGGTTGAAACAACCCTTCAAACATAAGTTCCTTTCAAGTCTCGTGTAGTCCAACGCTTGTGTAGTCGCGGGCGCCCCCGCCCGCGCGGTCTTGCTCGAAGTCCTAAAGCTGGGGCCTTCTCGGTAGCTGACAGCGGCTATCCCGCTGCTGTCAGCACAGCCGCCCGTCGCCTACACCAGCGTCGAATCAACAATCGCCAGCGAGTGCGGCCGTTCCACATAGTTCACATCCGTAATTCCCAACAGTGCCCGCAATTGCTCGGCCGGCACCTTCATCGGCCCGGGAGCCTCCGCTTTCCCAGGCTGCGGCTGTGGAAACGCGGTAGAAGTAGCAGTGTGGAAAGTCACATTCCCCTCAATCTTCTGCATCGTCTGATGAATATGTCCATTCAGCACCGTCACGGAACCGAACTTCTTCACATACGATAGCGCCTGCGCGCCATCGTCCGTACCCCAGCCCCATTCTGGGTACACCGTCCACAAGGGCACATGCGCAAACAGAACAATCGGCGTGCTGTGCTTCAGGTGCTGAACGTCCTTTTCCAGCCACTCGAGCTGCTCACCGCCCAACGAACCAAGCCCGCCAGCCTTCAGGTTCATGACGTTCACCAGCCCAATGAAGTGCACGCCCTTCTTATCGAAGCTGTACCAGCCAGACCCCTGCGTGTTCTTGCCATAGCGTTCCAGATAGGACTTGCCGTTGTCGTCCAGCACATCGTGTTCGCCGGGCACAAAGAAAACGTCCTTCGCGCTGGCACTCTTTAGAACCTGATCCACGGTGTCAAACTGCTCGGGCTTCGAAAGGTGAGTGATGTCGCCGGTGTGCAGCAAGAAGTCCGGTGCCTGCGCTAGTCCGTTAATCTTGTCTACCGCCGTCTTTAGCGTGACAACCACATCCGGATTAGCCGGCTTGTTGAAGCCCATATGGCTGTCGCTGATCTGCACAAAGCTGAAATCCCCGGCTTTCTTCGCGCCATAGCCCAGGCCCTTACCAAAAGCCTGCGATACCGGTACCCCGCCGCTCAAAGTCCAGACCAGGCCAGTTCCCGCCCACGCCATGCACTTCAGAAACCCGCGCCGGTCAACGCCGTCATCGTTGAGATCCTGCAACTTCTGGTCGATGTAGTTCTGATTCCTCTCAGTCATCTTGTCCTCCGTAGTTTGTTGCGCTCGGAGGGTATAACTGGCGAAAGGCAGCTTTATTCCGCGAAATCTTCGTTGAGTCGGGAAGCGCCAGTTTGTGTAGTCGCGGACGCCCTCGCCCGCGAGGTCTAGCTCGCTGTCCCAAAGGCGCGCAACACCAAAAAGAAAGCCCACGGCGTAAGCCGTGGGTAGAGTCAACTCGAAACCAAATCGCCCCGGGGGCGTCCGAACCGCCTACTCACCCCCAACCCCATCAAGCGCCAGATTCAACTCCAGCACGTTCACCCGAGCCTCTCCCAGGATGCCGAAGGTGCGCTGCTGAACATGAGCGCCAACTAGCGCCCGAACACGATCCTCACTAAGCCCACGAGCCTTGGCCACCCGCGGCACCTGGAACAAAGCCGCGGCGGGCGTAATCTCAGGATCGAGCCCGGAGCCAGAAGCCGTAACCAGATCAGCAGGAACAGGAACTCCAGGATTCTCCGCCTGAACCCGCGCCGTGTCCGCGGCCACGCGGTCCAGCAGTTTCTGGTTGGTAGGCCCAAGGTTAGACCCACTGGAATTCGCGGCATCATATCCGTCGCCGGCAGCCGACGGGCGGGAATGAAAGTATCCCGGCCCCGTAAACGGCTGGCCAATAATCCTCGACCCAATCAGTTGCCCGTTGCGATAAATCAACTGCCCATTAGCCTTATCGGGAAAAAGCACCTGGGCGATCGCTGTAATGCCTAGCGGATAAGCTAATCCAAGAAGCAACGTCGTAACCGCCATCATCAGAATCGCAGTAATGAAATCTTTTTTCATACTCGCTATGCCAATCCGACCGACCGGATGAAGAGGTCGATCACTTTAATCCCGATAAAAGGCGCGATGATCCCGCCCACACCGTAAATCAGCAGGTTGCGGCGCAGCAGGGCCTCGGCGTTCATGGCACGATAACGCACGCCCCGCAGCGCCAACGGAATCAGCGCAACGATGATCAGCGCATTGAATATCACTGCAGACAACACCGCGGACTGCGGCGTAGCCAAATGCATGATGTTGAGCGCGTTGAGCACAGGGAACGTAGCCGCAAACATTGCCGGGATAATGGCAAAGTACTTGGCCACGTCGTTGGCGATAGAAAACGTGGTCAGCGCGCCCCGCGTCATCAGCAACTGCTTGCCAATTTCCACAATTTCAATGAGTTTGGTCGGATTGGAATCGAGGTCGACCATGTTGCCCGCTTCCTTGGCAGCCTGCGTCCCGGTGTTCATGGCAACGCCAACGTCAGCCTGCGCCAGCGCCGGGGCGTCGTTAGTGCCGTCGCCCGTCATCGCCACTAGTTTCCCTTCACCTTGCTCACGCCGAATCAAGTCCATCTTGTCCTTCGGTGTAGCCTGAGCCAAAAAGTCGTCGACGCCTGCCTCGTGCGCAATGGCCGCCGCCGTAAGTGGATTGTCTCCAGTAATCATCACGGTCTTGATACCCATCGAGCGCAATTGGCTAAACCGGTCGCGGATCCCGCCTTTCACGATGTCCTTGAGGTGTATAACTCCCAGTGCGCGGTGCTTCTCCGCAACCAGCAGCGGGGTACCGCCAGAACGTGCAACGCCATCGACGACATCCTGCAGCTCTTTCGGCACCACGGCTCCATTCAACTGGAGATAGCGCGCAATCGCATCGGACGAGCCCTTGCGGATTTCGTTGCCGTTGAGGTTAACCCCCGACATGCGCGTCTGAGCAGTAAAAGGAACAAACACCGCTTCACGCGATGCAAGCTCCCGTCCCCGCAGGCCATACTTCTCTTTGGCCAAGACAACAATCGACCGGCCTTCCGGAGTTTCGTCCGCCAAAGAGGAAAGTTGGGCCGCGTCAGCTAGTTCCGCAGCCGTAACGCCCGGCGCAGGGACGAACTCCGAGGCCTGCCGGTTGCCCAGCGTAATGGTCCCGGTCTTATCGAGAAGCAAGGTGTTGACGTCTCCCGCAGCCTCCACAGCGCGTCCGGACATGGCGAGAACATTGTGCTGGATCAACCGATCCATACCAGCAATTCCGATGGCCGACAGCAATCCGCCGATCGTCGTGGGAATCAGGCAAACCAGCAAAGATACGAGGACGAAGATCGTCTGTGGGGAAGAGGCATAAATAGCAAAGGGCTGGAGCGTTACGACAGCCAGTAAAAAGATAATCGTCAATCCCGCCAGCAGAATATTCAACGCAATCTCGTTCGGTGTCTTCTGCCGCTCCGCACCCTCCACCAGCGCAATCATGCGATCGAGGAAGGTCTCTCCGGGATTCGAGGTAATCCGAATCTTGATCCAATCGGACAGGACGCGCGTACCTCCGGTAACCGCCGAGCGGTCGCCGCCAGCTTCGCGAATCACGGGCGCAGACTCCCCGGTAATGGCGGATTCATCCACGGAAGCCACGCCCTCAATAATCTCGCCGTCTCCGGGAATGAAATCCCCAGCCGAGGCAAGCACAAGGTCCCCAGTCCGCAACTTAGAGCTGGGCACGATCTCGGTCTCGCCGCCAGCGGAAACCCGTTTGGCCTGAGTTTCCGACCGAGCCTTGCGTAGAGTGTCCGCCTGCGCCTTCCCACGGCCTTCAGCCATTGCCTCGGCGAAGTTGGCGAACAGCACCGTAAACCAGAGCCACAAAGTGATCTGCAGGTTGAAGGAAAAGCTCTCATGGGAGACGCGGAAGAGCAGCGCCGTCGTGACCACGCTCCCCACTTCCACCACAAACATCACCGGATTGCGCATCATGGTGCGTGGATTCAACTTCAACACCGAGTCCCACGCGGCGCGCCGCACAATGTGCATGTCCCAAACTGCCCGTTTCGATTTGCTGAATTGGCTCATGGAGTTAGAATGCCTTCCCTGCCTGCATCAGCAGGTGTTCTAGGATCGGTCCAAGACTGAGCGCCGGAAAGAAGGTAAGAGCGCCCACAATCACGATCGTGCCCACCAGCAGCACACTGAACAGAGGCGTAGTCACAGGAAACGTTCCCGCCGAGGGTGGGACAGCCTGCTTGCGCGCCAGATTCCCAGCAATCGCCAGCATCGGAATGATCATGAAAAACCGTCCGATCAGCGTGTTCACTCCCAGGCTCATGTTGTACCAGGAGGTATTGCCGCTCAAACCCCCGAATGCCGACCCATTGTTCGCAGCCGTCGACACGAACGCGTACAAAACTTCCGAGAAACCGTGCGGCCCCGGGTTGAGGATGGCGGATGTCCCAAATCCCTTCAGAACTGAAATCGCCGTAAGTATCAGGATGGTGAAGGGAAAGACTAGCGTAGTCAGCATCGCCATCTTGATATCGAAGGCTTCGATCTTCTTGCCCAAATACTCCGGCGTCCGTCCCACCATCAATCCCGCGATAAACACGGCTAACACCACATAAATCAGAATTCCATACAGCCCGGCACCCACGCCGCCGAACACCGTTTCGCTCAGCATGATGTTGACCATGGGAACCATCCCGCCAAGCGGCATGAACGAGTCATGCATGGCATTCACCGCGCCGCAACTGGCGTCAGTCGTAACCGTGGCGAAGAGCGCGGAATTGGCGATGCCAAACCGCACTTCCTTGCCTTCCATATTGCCGCCGGTTTGGGTGATGCTGGCCCGCTGATCGACGCCCTTCAGCAGCGGGTTTCCCTTTGACTCAGCCCAATAGGCGGTCGTAATCCCCGCGAGGAACAGCACCGCCATCGCGCTCCAAACTGCCCAGCCGTGCCGAATCGAGCCTGTCATCTTTCCTAACGTATAGGTCAAGCCCGCGGGGATTGCGAAAATGGAAATCATCTGCAGGAAGTTCGAAAACGGTGTGGGGTTCTCAAAAGGATGGGCGCTGTTGACGTTGAAAAAGCCGCCGCCGTTGGTGCCCAACATTTTGATGGCTTCCTGCGAAGCGACCGGCCCTTGCGCAATGGTCTGCTCGGTCGTGACCTTGGTGGTCGGCTTCCCGCTGGCGTCCGTGGACTGAATCGTCTGCGACTCGACCAGCTTGGCGGTGTCGTAAGGTCGCAGATTCTGAGGCACGCCTTGCGCAATCAGAACAACCGCATAGAGGACGCAAGCGGGAACGAGCACCCAGAGCGTAGCGCGAGTCATGTCCACCCAGAAGTTGCCGATCGTCTGCTTCTCGCGCCGTGCAATCCCGCGAATGAGCGCGATAGCCAGAGCGATCCCAACAGCAGCAGAAGTAAAGTTGTGGTACGCCAAGCCCGCCATCTGAGTGAGGTAGCTCATGGTCGACTCACCCGCGTAGTTCTGCCAATTGGTGTTAGTGGTGAACGACCCGGCAGTATTGAAAGCTAGCTCCTGTCCCACATTCGCCAGCTTCTGCGGGTTCCACGGCAGGTAGAGCTGCACGCGCTGCATGAGGTAAAGCACTAGCATAGTCACGCCGCTGAAAAGCAGCATGCTCACCGCATACTCGATCCACGTCATCTCGCGCTCGGGGTCGACGCGAGTCAGGCGATAGAGCACCCTTTCAACAGGCTTCAGAACGGGGTCCATGAAGGTCCGCTCCCCGCTGAACACGCGGGCCATGAACAGACCAATAGGCTTCGTAATCGCAAAGATAATCGCGAAGAACAACAAAATCTGTGACCAGCCATTCGCAGTCATTTGCTAGAAATCCTCAGGACGCAGCAGCGCCCATACCAGGTACACAGTCAATAGAAGGCAAATTACTAAAACCACGCTCGTTTCGATATTCACAGCATTCTCCTCAGCGCAAGCGGCCGCATGCGTACACGTAACCAATGGAAAGCACGAAGAACACTACCGTCAGGCCGAGAAATAATACGTCGCGCATGGTTCCTCCTCTTGTGGCTTAGGCGTAGGCTTAGGCTTGGCCAGATGAATCCGCCGCCGATGACTCGGGTCCTCCATGAAGACAGACTTGCGAAGGGGCTTCGCCTGTTTCGCAGTCCGCAGCTCCACCTGGAGAGCCCCCAAGAAACGCAGAAGAAAAAAACACCCAGCGCTTACCGTGATCGTAAGAATGAGTATCATTTCGACACCCCCACCCAAAGTCATTGCCACACTTGATTGGATCAATTGGGGTGTAAAGCTGGGCTAATGACTTCATAAATTCTTCATAAGGATCGGAACTGGCTCCACAAAGGGTCTTCGGGAGCAAAGCCCTGTCAGGCCGACCAGAGCCGCTGCTACGCGAAGCGAGCAACTGCGAAGCGGAGAGCCTGCCCTGAGCTCGCCGAAGGGGACCTGCTTCTGGCATCAGAGCCCTACCCGCCCGCCGCCGGACTCGGTTCAAACCGGTATCCCACCCACGGATCGGTAAGTATGTATCGCGGGGCCGAAGGATCAACCTCAATCTTCTTCCGCAGTTGCCCAATAAAGACGCGCAGATACTCCGGTTGCTCCGTGCTATTGCCGCCCCACACGGCCGTCAGCAGCGCGCGGTGCGTAATCACCTTGCCCGGGTGCCGCGCGAAGTAGGTGATGAGTTCAAACTCTTTGGGCGTGAGACGAACCTCGCGGCCGTGCACGCTCGCAGCGTGGGCATCCAGGTCCACGCGGAAATCCCCCACCTCAATCACGCCTGATTCCGCCGCATGCGAAGGGAACCGCCTCAAATTCGCCCGAACCCTCGCCAGCAATTCCGTCATGCCGAACGGTTTGGTCACATAGTCGTCCGCCCCAGCGTCAAGCGCTTGCACCTTGGTCCGCTCCTCGCCTTTCACAGATAGAACAATGATCGGCACCTGCGACTTGACGCGCAAACGCCGACAGAGTTCCAAACCGTCCATCTCGGGCATGGAGAGGTCCGTGATGACGAGGTCGGGCGACCAGTCTTTCAGAATATCCAGCGCAGTAGCGCCGTCATTGGCGACTCGAATGTCATAACCCTGCGACACGAGAGAAGTACGGAGCACGCGAGTAATCTGCGGCTCATCATCCACGACAAGTATGTGGCGCGTTGTCACTTCGGCTCCTGGGTCACTATGTGAACATCGACAGCCGGGGCATCCCGAAGAAATCTTTGGATGACTGTGAGGTAGAGGTATTTCCGCCAGCCCTCCGCCGCGGATCGACCGAGGACCACTTGGGTAATGTGCTTCTCCCGCACAAACTCAGCAACTCTCGCCGCGACGCTGCCGCGTTCCAGGCGCACAACCGTAGCTCCCAGATTTTCAGCGAACCTTTTATTCTCCGCAAGCGTCCGCTGATTCTCATCGCTCTCGTCGGCCGCGACATCGACGTACACGACATAAAACTCGGCATCCATAGCATGCGCCATGCGTCCACCGCGCGCGATGATGTACTGCGCCACCGGGTTGGAACTGATGCAAACCGCAATCCGCTCACGAACACTGACGCTGGGATCGAATTCCTCTCCCGCGCGGTGCGCCTCCAGAGTTCGATCGACAACCTGCGCCACCTGCCTGAGCGCAAGTTCGCGCAAAGCGATTAGGTTACCCCGGCTGAAGAAGTTTCCAATCGCGCGCTCGGCCCGATCAACCGGATAGATGTCGCCGCGCCGCATCCGTGTCTGCAGCGCCTGGGGCGTCAAGTCTGCCATGACGATTTCGCCGGCACGCTGAATCACCCAGTCGGGCACTGTCTCGCGCACGCGTACGCCTGTAATCTTCTCCACCAGCGGCGTCAAGCTCTCAATGTGCTGCACATTCATGGTCGAGACCACATCGATCTTGGCCTCAAGCAGTTCGATCACATCCTGGTAGCGCTTCGCATGCTTGCTGCCCTCAATGTTGGTGTGTGCCAGTTCATCCACCAGAACGACGGTAGGTTTGCGCTGCAAGATAGCATCGACATCCATTTCCTCGAATATCGTTCCCTTGTATTCAAGTTTCTTTCGTGGAATAGCGTCAAGGCGGCCGGACAAGTCGATAATCGGCTTACGCCCGTGATTCTCGACCACGCCAATCACCACGTCCTCGCCGCGGCTGTAGCGGCGAATCGCTTCGCTCAACATCGCGTAAGTTTTGCCAACTCCTGGCGCATAGCCAAGGAAAAGCTTGAAAACGCCCTCTTTTTTTTCGGGCGCTGCTTCCTCCAGCCATTGTTCGGGAGTCTTGGTCACGTGCCCCATTGTCATCGAGTGCCCCAAAATTGTCGAGCGCAGGGTAGAATACGCCCGTGAACAAGAGCTCATCGAAACAAGTTTGGCGGTGGATCGCGTGCGTTGTGATTGTGGCGGTCGTCGTCATCATTTGCCGCCGGATTGCGCCCGTAAACCCCACAACCGTCGCCCTTATTTTTCTCGTGGCCGTGCTCGTCGTTTCAGCTTTTTGGGGACTGCAATATTCAGTTGTCGTCGCGGTTCTGGCTACTCTGGCGTTCAACTATTACTTCCTTCCTCCCTATGGAACGCTGACCATCTCCGATCCCCAGAACTGGATTGCGCTAGTCGCTTTCCTCGCGACGGCGCTGATCGCCAGCGAGCTCTCCGAAAAAGCTCGACGACAGGCCCTTGCCGCCACCCAAAGAAGGAAAGAGATTGAACGGTTATACGGCTTCAGTCAGCAGCTCCTTACCACCGAGAACCTGCCCGAACTCCTCAACCTGTTGCCGCGCTTCGTTGTGAATGGATTCGGCGTCGATGCCGCTGCCCTATTCGTAACGGGACGGCCGGACATCTACCGTTCCGACCCCAACACCCAGCAGCTCGACGCCGAGCACCTCAGGTCAGTTGCAGCTCGCGGCGAGCCCACCATTGACGTCGCACGGCAACTTTGTTTCACTCCCTTGCGCCTTGGGGTGAAATCTGCGGGGGCACTGGGGATCTCCGGAGGCATCCCCTCGCGCGAAACTCTCGAGGCTCTCGGCACTCTCATTGCCATTGCCATCGAACGCACCGGAGCGGTTGAAAGCCTGAGCCGAGCCGAAGCCACTCGTGAAAGCGAAAAACTGCGTTCCGCGATCCTCGACTCGGTGACGCACGAGTTCCGCACGCCTCTGACCGGCATCAAAGCCTCAGTCACCACCATGCTCGCGGACGAGAATCTTGAGCCTAGCCAGCGTCACGAATTGCTCTCGATCATCAACGAAGAGGCCGATCGCCTGAACCACCTGGTGGGCGAGGCGGCTGAGATGGCCCAGCTCGACGCCAACCAAGTAGAATTGCACCGCGAGCCCCACTCCATCGGAGAGGCGATTACGCGAGCGATGGAAGAGGCGAAGCAGCGGCTTACCAACCGCCCGGTTGAACTCCAAGTTCCAGAAACGTTGCCTCTGCTTTCTATTGATCTCGAAAGGATCACGTCCGTGCTGGTGCAACTCTTGGAAAACGCAGCCAAATACTCGCCTGCTGGATCTCCAATTCGGGTTACGGCCGAACAGAAGGACGACAACGTCACCGTGAGCGTGGCAGATCACGGCCACGGCATCGATGATTTTGAGCAGGCGCTCGTCTTCGACAAGTTCTATCGCGGAAAGAACGAGCGCTACCGCGTGCAAGGTACAGGCTTAGGGTTGGCGATCGCTAAAGCAGTGGTGGAAGCCCACGCCGGCAGCATCGGCGTCACCAGTCAAGTCGGGCACGGTTCGGTGTTCCATTTCACTCTGCTGGCTTAGAAGATTTCGTTAGTGGCTTTTTCTCACTATCGCACGACAGTGCCGCGCCATCTGAAGTTCCTCTGCCGCGGCAACAACCTGAATCTTGTCAGCCGTTAGCCCAAAGGATCCTAATCCCTCCGTCGCTCCAGACCGGACTTGCTCACTGTGCTCTCCGATCCCGCCAGCAAAAACAAGCAAATCCACGCCTCCCATCAACGCGATGTAGGCCCCAATCTGTTTCCTAACCGCAACAGCAAACACATCTAACGCAAGTCGAGCGGCCGCATCGTTTGCCAGCGCCCGTTCTTGCAGAGCCTTCACATCTCCCTCACCGGAAGACAATGCAAAAAGCCCGCTGTGATGATTCAGTAGGTCCTCCAACGAATCGGCGTCAAACTCCCCGTTCCGTAAAAGATACAGAATGACACCCGGATCAAGGTCACCGGATCGCGTCCCCATCGGAATGCCTCCGGTGGGCGTAAGCCCCATCGTAGTGTCGATCGACTTGCCATCGCGCACCGCACACAGACTCGCTCCGTTACCCAGATGCGCAAAGACAGCTCGGCTCGGCAAACTCGCGCCGAAGTGATGGACCAACGATTCGTAAGAGATCCCGTGGAACCCATATCGCCGAACCCCCGCATCGAAATACCGTTGCGGCAGGGGCAGATGTGCCGCGACCTCCGGAATCGTTCGATGGAAAGCCGTGTCGAAGCAGGCGAACTGCACGGCAGTGGGAAAGATGGTTTGCGCCGCAGCGATCAGGGATAGGGCTTGTGGAATGTGCAGCGGCGCGAAATGCACCGCCGATCGAAGCTGCTCTAACACCTGCGGAGTGATCACTTGGTGATGACTGAGGCGTGGACCACCATGTACCACCCGGTGACCCACAACCGCCGGCACACCGCCTGCGTGCTCCCGCATCGCCGTTGCAAGGGCCGCTAAGGCGTCACTCTGCGATTCTTGGATCCCGTCGCGCCGAACAATCGTTTTCCCATCGGACCACCGGATTCGCAAACTCCCGTCGCCCCGCCCGATGCCGTCGGCACTCCCCACCAAGACAGGTTCTTCATCCGCCGCTCCGGGTTGGTACAGCCCGAACTTGAGCGATGACGACCCGCTATTGAGAACCAGAATGAGATCACCACCAATAGCCGACGCTTCCCCCATGTCTACTTCGGCCACTTCCAGTTCCGAATCTCTTCCTTATCTATGCCCTCCGTGTGAGCATACTGAACGCTGTCAATAATCTGTCCCTTCAACCATTCCTTGACGTGAGCGCCAATGGAACGTAGCCGGGGCACTCGGTCAATGACGTCGATGGCCAGATCGAAGCGGTCAATCTGGTTAAGAATGGCCAGCTCGAGCGGAGTATTGATGTTCCCCTTTTCCTTATACCCGCGCACATGAATGTTGTCATGATTTCTGCGCCGGTAAGTGAGCTTGTGAATCAGAGAAGCATAAGAATGAAAATTGAAAATCACAGGCTTGTCGGTAGTGAACAGGGAATCGAAGTCCCGGTCGGAAAGCCCGTGTGGATGCTCCGTCTCCGGCATAAGCCGAAAGAGATCAACGACGTTCACAAACCGTATCTTCAAATCAAGAAAGCGTTCTTTCAGAATCGCGACTGCCGCCAAGGACTCCATCGTCGCAATGTCGCCGGCGCACGCCATCACCACATCGGGCTCTTCACAGTCGTCAGTCGACGCCCAATCCCAGATTCCAATGCCCTTGGTGCAATGCGTCACCGCGTCCGCCATGTTCAGGTACTGCAAATGCTCCTGCTTATCGGCCACGATCACATTGACGTAGTTCCGCGCGCGCAAACAATGATCGGCCACGCTCAGCAGGCAGTTCGCATCCGGAGGCATATAAATTCGCACCACGTCCGGGCTCTTGTTCGTGACCACATCCAGAAATCCAGGATCCTGATGCGTAAACCCGTTATGATCCTGCCGCCAAACCAGTGAAGTTATCAGAAGGTTGATCGACGGCACCGGCGCCCGCCACGAGACTTCTCTCTTAGCTTTTTCTAACCACTTGGCATGCTGGTTGAACATCGAATCGATCACATGCACGAACGCTTCGTAAGTGGAGAGAAATCCATGACGGCCCGTGAGCACATACCCTTCAAACCAACCTTCCAGCGTGTGCTCGCTGAGCATCTCCATCACGCGTCCGTCAACACCAAGCTCGCCGCCGTCCAGGTCCTCGGGCTTGAATTCCGCCAGCCACGTCTTCCTTGAAGCTGCGTAGATTGCGGTGAGCTTGTTCGACGCAGTTTCGTCCGGACCAAACACACGGAAGGTACTCATGTTCCGCCGCATCACTTCGGCAAGAAAATGACCGAGAACATCGGTCGGCGATACATAGCTCGAGCCGGGCGCATCCACCTTGGTGGCGAAGCCACGAAAGTCCGGCAGATCAAGCTCTTTCCTCAACAGTCCGCCATTGGCGTGAGGGTTGGCGGAAATCCGTCGCGACCCCGCGGGCGCCAGCTCTTGGAGTTCGACCGCCAGCCTTCCGCCAGCGTCGAACAGCTCCTCCGGCTTGTAGCTGCGCAACCACTCTTCCACAATGCTCAGACTGTGGGGATTTGTCGCGGGATCAGAAACAGGCACTTGATGCGCTCGCCAAAAGTCCTCTACCTTGTGGCCATCCACCATCTTCGGCCCCGTCCAGCCCTTAGGCGAACGCAGCACAATCATGGGCCATCGCGGACGCGTGCAATCCCCAGTCGTCCGCGCATGCTGCTGGATCGAACGAATCTCCAGAACGCACTGTTCCAGCGTCGCAGCCATCTTCTGATGCATCTCGGCCGGATCGTGTCCTTCGACGAAATAAGGCTTATGCCCGTACCCGATGAGCAGCGCTTCAAGTTCTTCGCGTGGAATGCGCGCCAGAATCGTGGGGTTGGCGATCTTGTAGCCGTTCAGGTGCAGCACCGGAAGCACAGCCCCGTCGCGAATCGGATTCAAAAACTTGTTCGAATGCCAGGACGTCGCCAGCGGTCCAGTCTCCGCCTCTCCATCTCCCACCGCAACGGTAACGATCAGGTCAGGATTGTCGAAAGCTGCCCCATACGCATGAGAAATCGAATATCCTAGTTCTCCGCCTTCATGAATCGACCCCGGCGTCTCCGGCGTACAGTGCGAGCCAATCCCTCCAGGAAACGAAAACTGGCAAAAGAACTTGAGTAAACCCGCTTCGTCGCGGCTCTTGTCCGGATAAATCTCCGAGTAGTGCCCCTCAAGATAGCAATTCGCCAAGGTCGCGGGTGCTCCATGGCCGGGCCCAGAGATGTAAATGACATTCAAGTCGTACTTGCGAATCAACCGGTTCAAATGCACCCAAATCAGAGACTGCCCAGGATCGGAACCCCAATGCCCCAGCAGCCGATGCTTGAAATGCTCCGGCTTCAGAGCCTCGCGCAGCAGAGGATTCGCGCGTAGATAAATCATCCCTGCCGACAAATAGTTGCAGGCTCGCCAGTAAGCGTCGATCTTCCTGAGCTCTTCGGAGTTTAGAACGGCTACGGCTTCCATAACGCTATCCATCAGAATCCCCTCCTATCAAGAATTGAACGGCTGACGAGGCAGTGCACGGGCTTTATCGTCCGCATCTGCCATCTTTGGGCTGTTCTATGATTTTAGCCCCAGAGCCAGATTCTTTTTAAGGTCGTTTCTTGGACGCCGGATGCGGGTCCGAACAACCGATTTCCTGGTCAATACTAGGAACTGAAGCCCGCACATTCACTGCTCATTCCGAGGAGGCGAAGGCGGCGAGGAGTCTGCGCTTGTTTCCGTAGTCGGCTACGGGTTCACGCCACTGGACATAAACTGCAACGTATACGCCGTGGCCGATCAAAAGGCGTGGTCACCATCAGCTCGCGCAGCCGCGAATCCGCGCCAGAAGCTATGGATTTTCTGAACACCTCCGAGGGCAAGTGAAGGTCAATCTAACACATGCCTCGCATCGGAAATTTTCGTGGGCGAGGGAGAATCCTACGCTACGATGTGCCATGCAACAACAGTGCATTCGCTTGCTGGCGGTTACCGGATTTGTGTTCGCCGTGATTGTGACCATTTGCTTTGGTGAAAGCGTCTACGCGCAGACCCCGACCGCGAGACTGACTCTACGCACAACGCGCTCGTCGCCGCTCGACCTCGAGCTCGGCGGCGAACTGGCCGGTTTGTCGCCCGGAACCACGCGGTTCATCCTGCGTGAAGACTTGCTAGCCTTGCCGCAGTTGACCTACACGGTGACCGACGACGCCAACTTCAAAAGCGCAACACAGATCAGCGGCATCTCCCTGGAAGAACTAACCCGGCACCTCGGCGCGACACCGCGGTCCGACCTGGTGGTCGCCATCTGCGACGACCAGTATCGCGCCAACTATCCCCGCGCCTATGTCGCAGCCCACCACCCGTTGTTGGTCCTCAATATCGATGGAAAGCCGCCGGAGAGCTGGCCCAAAGACTCCGAAGGCCACGGCATGGACATGGGCCCGTTCCTGATTTCGCATCCGAGGTTTACGCCCAGCTTCAAGATTCTCTCCCACGAAGACGAACCGCAAATTCCCTGGGGCGTAGTGCGGCTTGAGTTCCGTAATGAGAATGCAGTCTTCGCCGCAATCGCCCCAACGGGTCTTCACGCTTCAGATCCAGCGGTACAAGCCGGCTACCGCATCGCGCAGCAGAACTGCTTCCGCTGCCACAATATGGGCCAGGAAGGCGGAACTAAAGCAGGACGCCCATGGGTCGTGCTTGGCGCCTACGCCGCAGCCTCGCCAGGCTACTTCGCAGCTTACGTTCGCGATCCGCGTTCCAAGAACACGCAAGCGCAGATGCCGGCCATGCCCGGCTACGACAACAAGACCCTCGCTGCACTCGACGCTTATTTCCGGACGTTCGCAACTTCGCCATCGCAGCAGAAGAAGGGGCTGGAAAAAGAGAAAACGAAAGGGAAGTCGAAACCATGACCCTGCGCATCGCAAAAAGTCTGCTGGTCCTTGCCGTCGCGCTCTTCTATTCCTTCGTGGTCTTCAACAACACCACCGACTACGACTCCAACTACCAGTTCGTACGTCACGTCTTAATGATGGATTCAACCTTCCCAGCCAACCACGGCATGTGGCGGGCCATGAACTCGCCTGCATTGCACACCGCATTTTATCTTTCCATCATCGCGTGGGAAACCGCGACGATGCTGCTCGCCTGGTGGGGAGGAATTCGACTGGCGCGCGCGGCAGGCGGAACGGCGGTTGAGTTCGACCGCTCGAAGAGCACAGCCATCGCCGCGCTCACCCTGGCCTTGCTCATGTGGCTGGTGGCCTTTTTGAGCGTCGGCGGGGAGTGGTTCCTGATGTGGCAATCAAAGATATGGAACGGCCAGGACGCAGCCTTCCGCATGTTCACAACGATAGGAATCGTGCTGATCCTGTTAGCGCAGCCCGATACCGACCGCTAACGTTTGCGTTCGATGGATAGACCCTCCCCACTGACGACCGCAGCCAAGAGTCACTGAACTTTCCAGTCTCTCCGCCTACGGAAGACCTTCTCTTCCAGTACAGGAATACCAGTACGGGACCGCCACTATCAAACTACAGTCGTCTGGGGATGGCGAGCCGCCTCATGCAGTTCTAGCGTGAGCAGTAGTACGAAAAGGATTTGCTTGCAACCAGACGAGTGACTCGAGAACTCATCCGTAGAAGTCAGAAGTCATTCGTCAAGGAGGGTTGGAATGATTAGCAATCGGTGTCGCTCGATACTTCTAATACTTTGTGCCATGGTGCTGTCGGCCGTGTCGTTCGGCGAGATTGGAATCTCCGTAACTTTCGGCCCGCCGGCGTTGCCCGTCTATGAACAACCGCTTTGCCCCGGAGATGGCTATTTCTGGACGCCGGGCTACTGGGCCTACGACGGAGACGACTACTTCTGGGTCCCCGGTACATGGGTGTTGCCTCCGGAACCTGGTTTGTATTGGACTCCTGGCTACTGGGCCTGGAGCGGTGAGGCATTCACCTTCTACGACGGCTTCTGGGCAACCCAGGTGGGTTTCTATGGGGGCATCAACTACGGCTTCGGCTATTTCGGCGAGGGTTATCAAGGCGGCCGTTGGGACAACGGGCGCTTCTTCTATAACCGAACTGTCAACAACGTAAACGTCACCCAAGTTCATAACGTTTACAACACAACCGTGATCAACAACAACACAACGGTGACCCGTGTCAGCTACAACGGCGGAAACGGCGGTATCAGTGCGCGGCCGAGGCCCGAAGAAGAGGCGGTCGCTCGCGAGAGACACATCCCGCCAGTTCCCGTTCAACAGCAGCACTTCCAGGCGGCGAGATCCAATCCGGAACTAAGAGCTTCGACCAACCGCGGCAAACCACGAGTTGCCGCCACTCCAAGACCCGGAGATCTTCGCAGTGGCGTCCCTGCCAAACAGGCCGGCGCTCCCTACAATCCGCAGCGCAATCAGAACACAACGCAATCCCAGCCAAACCGCCAGGCGGAGCGGCCGGATAACAGGAGTTCTCAGCCCAACCAGATTGCTCACGCCAGCGACATTCCGCACGGTGCTCGTCCCGAACCCCCAAACACCGGAGACTCAAAACAGGATCGCAAATATCAACAGCAACAGGAAAAACTGCAGGCTAAGCAGGACCAGGAACAGCAGAAGCTGCAACGCAAACAAGAGGAAGACCATCAACGGGTAGCGAAGCAGAACGCCGACGAAGCAAGAAAACAACAACTAGAGCAGCAGCATCAGCAGCAAACGCGGCAAATGCAGCAAAAGCACGAGCAGCAGCAGCAAAGGTTACAGCAAAGAATGCCCCCATCGCCCGAAAAGAGTGTCCGGCCGAACAATCATGGTCAGAAACATGACGATAAACACGGAGGATAGAGACTAGTTGTCCTTCATGCGTGCCGGGCGGGAATGCTCAGAGGCCCCGCTCGGCGCCTCACAAGACGCGTCAAGAAGAAGGGACAAGAAGCCGTCCTCGCGAGCGCCCTGTGAGGCCGGGCTTGCGCTCCAAACAAGATGAAACTCATTAGTACAGGCTAAACCGCGCTTCCCAGCTGCACCCGCTATGTAGCTTCGCATACCCAAGAGCACAAAGTTACCCGCCTCTTGTGGCCATGTCAGCTACCAGATTTGAGCTGCCAAAATATCGGGTCGTAGCTAAGCCATTGGCATGGCGTTGCTTAGCGGCGAATCGTCAATTTGGCATCACGCTTGCATCCTCCACTGCATGAAGCGGGCTCGCTGTATTGCAATCTGACGTTGACACCAGGAGGCATATTCATGGCGACCGACAAGGGACACGACTGGCGAGCGCTTTGCAAAGCAGTTTCCGTGGAACAAAACTCCGAGCGCCTAAGCGACCTGCTGGCGAAGTTGCTCAAGACGATGGATGAACTCGACGCGCGTCAACTGCCGAAGCAGCACTCGCGCCTTGGGGTTCAACCGCGTCGCGACCTGCGCCTAAGCCTGCCGTAACTCGGCGGCTTCGCAGCTTCGGTATTGCAGCTTCTTCGGCTTCGCAGCTTCAGTGACATCGGAATTGGCGACATCAGGATTGGCGCCATCGCGATTGGTCCTGAATGGCTCGACCGCCCCTTGGTTTACTACCACGAGTTCTGCCTGTCGACCTGGCTGGCCTCATCCTTAACGCCGCTCGCAGGAGAGCCGAAAAAAGTCTCGTGACGGCTGACCTTTTCGATCGCCGTGAGCAAGTTCTTGGCGATCGAAGACTTCGTAACGTAAGCTCGAGCGCCGGAGGAAACCGCCTGCCGCACCATTTCTGCGGATTCGTGCTGGCTAAGGATTACGACCTGAATGTCGGGAAGGATCCCGCGCATCTGCCGCGTTGCTTCCAAGCCGTTGAGGCGGGGCATGGTAACGTCCATTACGATGACATCCGGCTTTAGCTCTTTCGCTTTTGCGAGCCCATCTTCGCCGTCAACCCCTTCGCCACAAACGTCGTATCCCGATCGCAGCAAGAGTGAACGGACGCCCTTTCGGACGACTTCGTGGTCATCGACGATTAATACCCGCATGGGCCTCCCCACCATTTACATGTCTCTGACTGGTGTTTCCGAATCCGGCACGCGAGCCGGCTACCGTCAGAGCAATCACTCCAAGGTTCCGCACGTCCGGGGTAGACAGTGCAGACCCAATGCCATATGTTAGCCACGCCGTTGTATACAAAGAAATACCTTGAATGCTGTAGAACGGAGTCTCGGTTCAGGAGTGGCCGTCTAGGGTGCATCCGTTTAAGGTCCGGCTTAAGGTCCGGCCGTTTGGTCCGGCCCCTTGAAGGTGCGGAACGTGCAACGGGAGTGGCCGTCCGCTCCCTAGGCTCAAGGCAGCAGGCAAGCCCCTGTGCTACAGTGAGTTTTCTCCGATCCCGCTGGAATGCGGAATCGCAGTCTCGAGATGCCAAGCACCGACCCATCCGGACGAGAGGCTGTGGAGACTGCGCTTCGCTATGCCCTCGCGGTCTCGGTCGCAGTGTGTGCCATTGCGCTGCGGCATTGGCTTACGCCCTTTCTTGGCGACGACAATCCGTACCATACGGCTTGGGTGGCGGTCGTGTTCGCGGCTTGGTACTGCGGGCGCGGACCTTCCATCGCTGCAACTTTTGTGTCCCTGTTCGGCGTGAACTACTGGCTGCTGCCTTCGTTGAAGTCTGGTGCCTCGGTCCATCGGACTGCCATCTGGAGTATGTTCGGGTTCCTCGTTTTATCCGCGATGATTATCGCTCTGGGCGAGGCTATGCGGCGTGCCAAGGCGAAGCAGGAGCGCACCGAAGAGGCCCTGCGCGCGAGCGAAGCCCAGTTGCACCTTGCCCTCCAGGACCGCACGCTCGAGGTGGAACAGAAATCGGCACAGATTGCGGAGCAGGCCCGGCTGATCGATCTGGCCAACGACGCCATCTTTGTGCGAACTCCAGACGAGAAGATCTCGTATTGGAACAAAAGCGCCGAAAGGCTCTACGGTTGGACCTCCGCCGAAGCCGTCGGTCGGCCACCGCATGAGTTGCTGCATACGGTATTTCCCGTTCCGTTTTCCGAGATTATCAAAAACGAACTTTGGGAAGGAGAGATCCTCCATACCAAGCGGGACGGCACGCAAATCACGCTTGCCAGCCGTTGGACCACCTTGCGGAATAACCAGGGCGAACTCACCGGTTGGCTCGAAATCAATACCGACATCTCGGCACGCAAGCAAGCCGAAGATGCCGCCCGCAGGCTCAGCGGCCGCATTCTCAACTTGCAGGACGAAGAGCGCCGCAGGATTGCACGGGAATTGCACGACAGTCTCGGTCAATACCTCACCATCGCTAAAATCAATCTCGATCTTCTCGCCTCAGGTGTCGCCGGCAAGCCGGAAGCGAAACTGGTCTCGGAGTGCGTCGAAACCGTCAGCCAGTGCTTGACAGAAACCAGAACTCTATCGCACTTACTCCATCCGCCCTTGCTCGATGAGGCAGGATTCGTCTCCGCGGCGCGCTGGTATGCGGAGGGTCTGGCTCAGCGCAGCGGCATCGAGGTCAACCTCGACTTTCCTGCCAGCTTCCGCCTGGACAGAGACGTCGAGACCGTGCTGTTCCGGTCCCTCCAGGAGGCCCTTACAAATGTTCATCGCCACTCCGGTGGTTCCCTGGTGGATGTCCTGTTGCAATTGGATGCCGAACAAGTTCGCATGGAAGTCAAAGACAACGGCAAGGGCATCCCGGAGCAACGTGTCGGTCGTTTTACCGGGGATGGTGTCGGCTCGGGAGTGGGCTTGGCTGGAATGCGGGAACGGGTGCGCGAAGTAGATGGCTCGCTGACGATTCTTTCGGGATCGTCCGGCACCTCGGTGATCATCACCATCCCGTTAGCTCAGTCCAGAGATGAGTCCGAGTCGGAACAAAACGGGAACTCCGCGCCCGGCAGTTTATTCCGTGGCGTAAGTTCCCGCTGACGTTGAAGTTGAGAGACGACTGCCGTCAGAGGCGCCCGGTCACCAGCAACACTATCAATAGAATTGCGACGATCCCCAAACCACCACTAGGGTAGAACCCCCAGTTCGTACTGTATGGCCAGGTGGGGAGTGCCCCGATCAAGAGCAAGAACAAGACCAGAATAAAAATTGTGTTCATATATACCCCTCCGGGGGTTGCTAAAGAATTGGTTGCTCAAGAAGGAATGAGCTGCTGAAGAATGGGCGCGCGCTCCAGCGGGGCGCTCAAATGGAGCGCCCTGACAGGAGCACAAAACAACGCGGCCTGGTCCGGCGGGGAATCGGTGCGACACCCCACGTCCAGACTGGTTCGCTGCGATTATTGGGAAGTTGGAGCGCCCGCAGCTGGCGCGTTGGTTGCACCCTGCTCTTGCTTGGCTTCCGCTGCATATTTGGATACGGTCGCGACAAAACGGTGCGTTCCCGCCGGAGTGGTCGCGTTTCCAGCCAGAATGTCCTTAAACGTGACCAGCTTGCCATATAGGACGCGTGTATCGTCCTCGTCCTGTTTGATCACAGCGCCATTGAGTTCGAGGCCGGCGAATACGCCACGAGCACGCGAGTAAGTCAGAACCTCCGCTCGCATCTTCCAGTCGGTATTCGCTTCAGTCTGGCGGCCAACCGGCCCGGCGGCAACCGATCCCTCGGCTCCTAGCTTGAATTTGCTCGAAAGTAGATTCTGCATGCCCTTATCGTTCATCACCAGCATCACAAGATCTACAGCCTCGCCGCCGAACTGCAAGCCCCAACTACCCCCTGCAATCGTGATCGGAGCGGGCGCGCTCCAACTTCCGGCCGCCGTGCGGCACGTAGCCACGCCCTTGCCATAACGCGCGCCGATGATGAATCCTCCCTTGATCATCGAGGGGACAACCGCCACGCATTTTGCCGACTCCAGGATTTCCTTAGGGATTCCTTTGTCGGGAGTACCCATGATTTCATCCAAAACGGTAGCAGCGGACTGGACTCGCTTGACTTCAGCCGATGTACTCTTGTCGTCGTCGCGTGCATACATCGCTGCCGCCAAGCCCACGACTATGCAACCGATTCCGAACAATTTGCTGAGTGATTTCATAAACACCTCGTTTCCCCCAGACTTGACTAGGGTGTGTCACGCCCAAGCTTATTTCGGAGTTACCTGCCAATCCATCGGGACGAAGCTGTAGAAGCTTGCGGAAGACGATTTAACTGCTTCGCCCTGGTCCCGTTAGAAGCTGTGTGAGAACCGGAAATTTCGAGTACGCAGAGGAACAAACAGGTAGCTTCCGCAGGGAGCCGCCTAAAAATAAAGCCCACGGCATAAGCCGTGGGCTTAGAGTGGGAAAATCACCCAACCCCCCGAGGGGTGAGACAGCAGTCCTCACACACAACCCGTTAACCCTGGTGCATGGCGGCCAACATGACAGGAACCTGTTCGTGCACAGGCGCGTCGGACGTATGTAGTGGATCCTCAAGCGGCACCAGCCTCAGACCCCCCACTGGTTCCAAAACCAGCGTCATCGCGCTCGCGCAGCAATCACACAGCCAGAAATGTACTCCCTCACGATGCGGTACTTCGTCGAAATCCCTCTTCTTGCCATCGTCAGCAGTAACGGAAATGGAAAGTATTTCAAAATGAAACAAACGCCCCTCCGAGAAGTGAGCCATGGGCCGGTTGCACTTTCGATTCACGCAGGACATCATCGTCGTCGTAGCCCTCGTCATCCTCAGTAACTCCTTGGCAAATCCTAGGGCCAATTCCCGCCGAATCCAATACTGTATTTCCTGTATTTCCTCACTCCTCCAACAGGTTTGTCTGGCCTTTAGGTTTGTCTGGCCTTTCTTTACAAAGAATTACAAAGGCTCAAAAGCCTCGTCATCTCTGCCCAAGCCGCTACATGCAGGAACTCCTCGGCGCGGATACATTTTCCACCTGATCGCCGAAGTTCTCTGGCACCGCCTAGCCTCAGTTGGAAGTGATCTCAATATCCGGGAGGTTTGCTCATGAATTCAGACCAACTGCAGGGCAAGTGGAAACAGATCAAAGGCTTGCTCAAGGTGCGCTGGGACAGACTGACGGATCAGGATATCGAGGCCATCGCAGGCAAGCGTGATCGGCTGATCGGTACCATCCAGCAACGCTACGGCATCGCGAAGGATGAGGCCCAGAAGCAGGTCAACGATTGGAGCGTGGCCGACTCTGTGGTTCATGCCTAAGGCTTCCGGTTCTGAACTGCTCCTGCTTTCTTCAGCGCAGACGGCGGTAGGGCAGCCAAAAATATGTCGAATCGCTAGTTTAGGAGACTTGTTATGCTCTGGACAATTTTTGTCATACTGTTGGTGCTATGGCTGCTCGGCATTGTTAGTTCCTACACCATCGGCGGCTACATTCACTTGTTGCTGGTGATAGCCGTGGTGGTGGTCCTCATCCGCTTGATTCAAGGCCGAACTCCCGTGTAGATCTCACGCTCCGGACGCCGGACCCGCCCGGGTGACGCAGTCTGGTCCGGGGTTTTTCGCGTCATCTCCCCGGTTTTCCGCAGTGCACAAGCGGGTGCGGGATACAGGATTCACCTTATGGACTTTTCTTGCGTGCGCCTTAAGACTAGAGATAATCAATCTTGTCTGTCTGGCCAATTCCGATCTGATGAGGCGTCAATGAACAAACTACAGATCTTAGTCGCTGATGATCACGAAATTGTCCGCAAGGGATTGGTGTCGTTGATCAAAACCCAGCCCGCCTGGGAAGTATGCGGCGAAGCGGAAAACGGCCGGCAGGCCGTGGAGCTGGCTAAGCAGTTGCGACCCGCAATTGTCGTCCTCGATATCGGCATGCCCACCCTCAACGGCCTGGAAGCGACACGGCAGATTCTGCGCGAGAATCCGCAAACCCGCGTTCTAATCTTGACGATCACCGACACCGACGAAGCAGTGCGGGCCGTTCTCGATGCAGGTGCTCGCGGTTTTCTGCTCAAGTCCGACGCTGCCCGCGACTTGCTCGCCGCTATCGAGGCCCTCCAGTTCAACAAGACCTTCTTCACCGCGCGCGTTGCCGAAATGGTCCTTTCCGGCTATCGCGGAACCCACGGAACCCAGAAGAAAAACGTACTGCCGAATCTGACGCCCAGAGAGCGTGAAGTCGTCCAACTGCTCGCCGAAGGCAAATCGACAAAGGAAGTCGCGGTTGACCTCGACCTCAGTGTAAAGACGGCGGAGACGCATCGCAGCAACATCATGCGCAAACTCGGGCTGCACTCCATCAGCGAACTCGTGCTCTATGCTGTGCGCAACAACATTGTTCAGGTCGCAACCGGAGCTGTCGCTTCGTCGGCGCCTCATCCGGCCGTAGATGTTCCCACGGTCTCTTAAATCTCCATCGCTTTCTCCGCTATGATAGGGACCATCTATGCGGAACCCACATAGCAAGTTTGTCGTTTGGATTCTTCTCTCGGTTCTCTTGTCGCTGTGCTTCGCCGTCCCTGCGTCCAGCCAGCAACCGGCCGGAGAAATCATCCTCGTCGACGGTTCTGCCCCGGCCCGCCCGCTGCCTCATTTCTGGGAGAAGATGTTTGGCTCCGGTCGTGCCATCTTAACTCTGCGCGACAGCTATCGCCGCGACCTCAGGGACGTGAAGAAAATCACCGACTTCGGCTACGTCCGTTTCCATGCCATCTTCCACGACGAGGTCGGCGTCTACGACGAAGATGCGCAGGGAAATCCCATCTACAACTTCTCTTACGTGGACCAAATTTACGACGGCCTCCTCGCCGAGGGCGTGCGCCCCTTCGTCGAGTTAAGCTTCATGCCCAAGAAGCTTGCCGCTAGGGATGCCCTGCACGCGTTCTGGTACAAGCAGAACGTTTCGCCTCCCAAGGACTATGCAAAGTGGGACGACCTCATTACCAAATTCACCGAACACCTCCTGAGCCGTTACGGGATCGACGAGGTCTCGCAGTGGTATTTTGAAGTATGGAACGAGCCCAATATCGACTTCTGGGTAGGAGATCCCAAGCAGCCAACCTACTGGGACCTCTATGACCACACAGCGCGGGCTGTCAAAGCCGTAAATCCACGCTTGAGGATTGGCGGCCCCGCGACCGCGCAAGCCGCCTGGGCTGCCGACTTGATCCAGCACTGCGTCGATCACAAGGTGCCCATCGACTTTGTCTCGTCTCACGTCTATGGCAACGATGCGGCGAGCGACGTATTCGGCACCACCGAAGACATCCCGCGCAACCAAATGGTCTGCCGCTCCGTGAAAAAGGTTCACGACCAGATTCAGGCCTCAGCCAAACCCAAACTCCCCCTCATCTGGAGCGAATTCAACGCCAGCTACAAGAACGAACCCGACGTGACCGATACGGTTTACATGGGACCTTGGCTGGCCGATACCATCCGCCAGTGCGACGGGCTGGTTGACGTGATGTCCTATTGGACGTTCTCCGACGTCTTCGAGGAACAAGGCGTCATAAAACAGCCCTTTTACGGCGGCTTCGGCCTGCTCGCCGAGGATGGAATCCCCAAACCAGCCTTTGCCGCATTCAAACTTCTGCACACTCTGGGCGACGAGAGACTCGTAAATAAATCCGATGACGCCCTAGTTACCCGCAGGAGAGACGGCTCACTGGTGATCGCCGTTTGGAACTACGCGCCACCCGAGCACGCCGGTCTTGCAAAGACGGTAACACTCAAATTCAAAGGAATCAGCGCGCATTATGCGTCGATTGCAAGAGTCGACCCCCAACATGGGGACGTGCACTCTCTGTACGAGCAAATGGGAAAGCCGATCTATCCTACGCAGAAGCAAATCGTGGCTCTGAAAAAAAGTGCCCAACTTTCTCTACCCGAGAGTTCCGAGGTGAAGAATCGAGAATTGACGCTAACTTTACCGTCCTACGGCTTGGTCGTAATCGAGGTGAAGTAGACAGCAGCTCTTAACAACTTGCCCAAGAAGGCCTTAAATAGCCATTGTCATCGCGACGAACGGGAGGGGATCTGCACTTGAGCTTCTGGGCAATCTATCTCTACGCTACCGCGCGCCCCCGCGGAATATCCCGTCTCCGCACATGCGCGACTGGCTTCTCGTGCAAGAGCAGTTCTGTAGCCTGTACGCGACGATCCGCATGAAACCACTTCTGGACGATGTCGTCATTCAAGAAATTGGCCAGCGCCAATAGGCTCATCCCTTGATGATGGGCCATCCAGCATTTCACCAAGTGCGGCTGGGTTCGCCAGAACCTGCGCCGCGTCCCGGTAAAATCCGCAGATTCGTAAAAGCCGTGGCTTCCAAACCACCCCAGGGCCGCCATCCTCCGCAAATTCCCGATCGCTCCCTCCGGATCCGTATTCAACGAAAGAAACGTCGAGTAGGGGGAGATTACCAACGCCTTCGTCTCCCGCTTCCTCAGCGCAAGGTGCGGCAAGCCGAATGCGTAATATTGGTAATTTCCCGCGTCGTCGAGTTTGGAGTACGCAGACTCGGAAATGCCCCAAGGCACTCCCCTTCGCGCCGCATAAGCCTGCTGCGACCGCACAGCAGCCGTCCGCGCGCGCTCGAGCAGCGTATTGGGATAGCTACGCAACCAGAGCGACGGCATCAGATATTCGAACATCGTCCCTGTCCACGAACACAACACCGGCCGTCCGCCATCCAACGTGTGCGTCCGGCCCAGCAGGAACCAGCTCTCCTGCGGAATATCCTCCTTGGCAATCGCTACAAACACAGCCGTGCGAGACTCGGTCCCCAGCAAGTCGTAGCAAGCGGCGTGGAGATGATCAGTCTCAACGTCCATCCCGACCGAGACCAGATTACGCCGCTCGTTCAGCAGGGCGCCGAAGTCCATGTCGTCAGCCAGTTCGCCCGAAACCTCCGCGAGCCTTCGAAGCTCGTCGAGAAGGCGAGCCGTGTTCTCGCTTGCCTTCACCAGCGCGCTATGAAAACTCTTGTGCAAACTGCTTCGTTCATCCGCCGTGGAGTGAGCGGTCCATTCGCTCTGAGCAAGAAGCTGCCCGATAAATTCCGGTACTTGTTGCAGAGCAAGGCTATCCATTAATTTGAGGTTGAGAACAGAATCCTCCCGCAGCGGCGCAAATTCCGGTGAGAACCACGGAGCATAGTCACGCACCACTCGTCGGGTTTCACCAATCCGTAACTCCGCTTCGTCGACGAACCATTGCATTTTCTGCGCGCGCCGCGACTTGGCCAACCGCTCGCGGGCCTGCCCGGAAACAGCCACCTGCAAACCGAGCAGCCAGGACAACCAACCATCCGTGTTCCGCCGCCGCTCACAAGCGGAGATTTGTTTCTTCAGCGATGGAGCCTTGTCCGCGAGCACTCGCAGATGGTCCAGGAATCCCTCGGCCAAACACGGCTGCACCACTGGTTGCCGCAACCGGTCCAGGCAACCTTGTTGCAGCGTCCACAACGAAGCCAACAGGTTCCCGCTATCCACCGACGACACAAAAAGCGGAGCCATCGCTTGCAACGTGCGAGTGTCGTACCAATTCAGCACGTGCCCGTGATGTTTTCGCAGGCTCGATACCGCAGCCAGCGTTCGCCCAGTCTGCTCGGCGAATTCCGGCACCGTGAGATATCCAAACTCACAAGCCGCTTGCCGTGCATTGAGGAGCAATCCAATATTTGTAGGCGACACGCGCGCCGCAATCGCCGGAGGTTCCTCCTGCACATTATCGGGGATCAGCCAGTTGTGTTCCGCCGCGCTGTGCTCGGCAAAATACCGCCAAGTGTGCAATGCCGCCCGCCGAAGGAAGATCACATTCTCCGGGGAAGTCTGATTTCGCGCGGGAGACGGCGATCCATTCAGCCAAATGGAAATCAACTTACTGCAAGCCCAAAGCACCAAGAGCGGCAGTGCTGCCGGAAGAGCTTGTGGCCGCACGAACCAAACCAAGAGCCCCAGCAGAATCGCCGCTGCCGGCATCCAACTGAGGTACACATCCACCGACGTTCGCCCTCGCGGCTTCAGCTCCGTTTCAGCCGCCGATTCCCATTCCAACAATCGATTCTGCGTGACAAACCGTCGAACCAGCGCCCGTACAACCGCATCGAGCGCAAGCATTGTCTGGTGGGCAACAAACACTACGGTAAAGCAGAGATTCACAGTGGAGGTGTAAAACCCGCTCACGGCATCGCGCGCAGCATTCAAGCTGGGCTCCAAAGCAGCTTTCACCAGGTTCAGACCAAACTGCACCCAAGTCGGCAGAAACAGAATGCAAAGCGCAACCAGGGTCCACTGCCACGGCTTGCCCGGCATAAACCACCCAAGGACCAGCAGGAAGAAGGTTGCCGGCTCCACCAGACTGCGCCGCAAATTATCGAAAATCTTCCACCACGAAATCACCGAGATCGGATTCGGAACGCGAGCCACCGTTTCACCGGGAACATATGGAAACAACCACCCCGCGATCTGCCAATCCCCACGCAGCCAGCGGTGTTTACGCCGGTTGTGAGCGCTGTAGTGAGATGGATAATCTTCGATCACCTCAATGTCACTGGCCAAGCCAGCCCGCGCATAGGCCCCTTCCAGCAAGTCGTGACTCAACAGCGAGTTCCGCGGAAAGCGATGATTCAATACCTGATGAACCGCGTCTACCTCATAAATCCCTTTCCCCGTGAAGCTCCCTTCGCCGTACAAATCCTGATACGCGTCAGAAACCGCCCGCGTATAAATATCAAAACCAGTCTCCCCCGCGTAGATCGCCGCCAGCCGCGAGCGCGAAGTACTCTGCACGCTCACGCCGACCCGAGGCTGCAAAATTCCATACCCGTCCACGACCGTGTTGCTCGCCGGATCGATAATCGCCTGGTTCAGCGGATGCGCCATGGTGCCAATCATTCGGTGCGCTGACCCGCGAGGCAATTCCGTATCGGAATCGAGCGTGATCACAAATCGAACACTCGGCAGGATTGAGAGTTCGCCGACTTTGACCGGAAAACTATCGTACTGCTCACGTAGCAGCTTGTTCAGGTCCAGCAACTTGCCGCGCTTCCGCTCCCATCCCATCCACGATTTCTCGCGCGGATTATAAGTACGGTGCCGGTGGAAGAGAAAAAACAAACCACTGTCCTGGTCTGCATATTTCTCATTCAATTCCAGAATCAGGTCCGTGCACAGCACCACCAGCGGATTGTCTTCCCGCGCCGGCTCCCGCGAATCCGGCAAATCTGTCAACAGACCAAAATGGATATTGCGATCATGGTTGCCTAGGTACCGTACTTCCAGACTTTCCACGAGCCCCCGTACCTGTTCTTCATTCAGCAGCAACGTTGGCACAGCCACCATGGTGACGCAGTCGTCAGGAATCCCCTCAATAAAGTCGAGCTTCGGAAGGATGGAAGGCGGTAGCAGCGTAGTCACACAAGTATTCATCAACTGCACCGCAGCCTGGGAACTGGGCAGTAGCAGGAGCAGCATGGAAAAGAAAATGAAAGCCAGTGAATCGTAGAGATCCGCGACATAGTGAACGGCTACGCCCATGATCGCAAACGTCAGAACCTGGATGCCCATCAGGAAAAATTCGTCAGGATGCTTCAGCAATAGACCCTGCACCTTTTTCCCAAAGGGTGGCCGATACCGCACTTTCTGGTGCAACAGTTCTTGCCCCTCATCCAGCAGGTAGAAGCCGACGTGAGATTCCCGCAGCGCGATCCGGGGGTTCTCGTAGGACCTCCGTTGCGCCTCCTCGGCCAGCTTCAGAACTCCCTTAGCAACATCCAACTCGGCACAATCGCAATGCTCGGCGATTTTGGACAGCCGATTACGGTACAAATCACGGCTCTCAAAATCCATCCGTGCATAAGCGCCGGCTGGGTCTTTCTGCAGAATTCGCTCCATCAACATCAACGGCTCGAGCACGTCTTTCCAGGTGGTTTGCCCGATATCCCGCAGACTGCGCATGCAAATCCCGGCGCCGTGCGACCCATCACGGGGATCCTTCAATACGTATTTTCCGCGCGCAACAACTTGTTCCAGAAGAATCAGCTTCAGCACCGGCACCAGCATCCAAAGCTCCCGTACCTGCAACGGCGTCGTCTGCTGAAACACTTCCAAAAATAAAGTGAAGTCCCGCTCGGTGAAGGCGTACGAAACGGTCTCCAGGAATCCCTCCGCCAGCGCCAATACACGCGGAACTACCTTGCCATCGCGAGTACGAACGTGCGTGATCTTCGCCTGGGATTTCAGCGTCTCAGCCGTATTCTCGAGTTCCGAATAGAGAAGCGGACTATTTTCGTAAAGCCACCGGAAATCGTCGGAAATCGGCAATTCCGGCAGAGGCGCTTCCAGCACCTCAAACATCGGCTTCAAGGCGCGCGCCAGAGCCCTGCCCCGCTCAACAAACGTGCGCGACGACGGGACGCTGGGTAGCCACGGGAGGGACGCCGCAAGCGCAGAGGCCTTTTGATGCACCACCTGCGGATCCTGGGCGGCGTGGCTCGGCTCCGGCAAGCGCTCCATCTCTGCGGTAATCGCGGCTAAATGTGTATTCTGCGGCATGTTCTCAATCAGTTGCTGTACCTCAGTTGTCATCTGACAAACGGCACAGAGGCTTCTATGAAAGTTTGTCTCCCGACCAACGGGAGGGATGTGCATTTCAGGCTTTGGCAGCGCAAGGCCTGTTTAGCTCCCGGGGTCAGGTTTGCAGAGCGTTAACTCCTATCGATAACTCGCGGCCTGCATCTCAAACATTCCGGCATAACGCCCACCGAGGCTGAAAAGTGCCTCATGGTTGCCATCCTCCACGATCTTTCCATTCTCCAGCACAACGATACGATCCGCCATACGCACGGTCGAAAAACGATGAGAGATAAATAGAGCCGATTTTCCCGCCGTTAGCTCTGCGAACCGCTGAAAGACTTCATACTCACTGCGCGCATCCAGCGCGGCCGTGGGCTCATCCAGGATCAAGACCTGCGCATCTCGCAAGTACGCCCGCGCCAACGCAACTTTCTGCCACTCGCCGCCGGATAAATCGACGCCACCGTCAAAACGCCGTCCCAACATCTGCTCGTAGCTGGCCGGAAGCCTTTCGATCACGTCATCCGCCAAACTCTTATCCGCCGCTGCTTGCAGCAGGGGAAGGTTGTCCATCTCCTCGATCCGTCCTACCGCAATGTTCTCTCGCGCCGTCATTTCGTAGCGCATGAAGTCCTGAAAGATGACCCCAATCTCGCGATAAAGGTCTTCCACGTCATACTCCCGCAGGTCCACTCCGTCGAGCATAATCTCCCCTTCGACCGGGTCATAAAGTCGCGTCATCAGCTTGACCAGCGTGGTCTTGCCTCCGCCGTTTTCGCCAATCAACGCCACACGCTCTCCAGCCCGCAGCTGAAAGTCCAAATTACTCAACACGAGGCGCGTAGCCCCCGGATAGCGAAAAGAAACGTTGCGGAATTCGAACCCATGCACGATCGGCCGCGGAGCGCGCAGAGCGTTGGGTTTCGAACGGATCGTCGGCTCCATCTGAAAGAATGCCAACAGGTCCGTAAGGAACAGCGCTTGATCCGCAATGCTCGACATCGTGGAAAAGACGAGCTGAATATTGTTGCTCGCCTGCACAATCGCCCCAGTCAGAAAAATCAAGGTCCCGATGCTCAGCGAACCGCTCACCGTCCGCCAAATTACGTACACATAGGCGGAATAATATCCAGCCGTGCCAATCATCGAAAGAAACGATCCGGCAATCAGCCTGCGCCGGGCCAGGTCCACATTCTCACGATAGATCTGGTCTGAAAGCCGCGTGAACCGTTCCACCAAAAACTTCTTCAACCCGAAAAGCTTGAGCTCCTTGGCTCCTTCCCGGCTTCCTCCCAGCACGCGCAAGTAATCGAGTTCCCGGCGGATCGGCGTCTGCCGGAAGTTCTTCGCATATCCCAGGAACGCGAAATGACTCTCCCCAAGAAACGCCGGAAGAGTACCCACGACCAGCAACACCCAAAGCCACGGCGAAAACAACAAGATCGAAACCGAAAGGGAAGCACCGATAATCACTTGCTGCACCAGCCGTCCAATCGACTGAATCATCCCTAGGCGGTCCGTGGCCTGCACCCGCGCCCGCTCCAGCCGGTCGTAAAATACAGGATCCTCATAGGCGGTGAGATCCAGCTCTGCCGCGTGCCGCATCACCTGAATGCTGATATGCCGCGTGTACTTGTCCGCTAGCAGCGCATCGAGGTAATCAATCGTCCGCCCCAGAATGCTGCCCAGTATAGCGATGCCAAATTCCGCTGCCACCAACCACCAGAAAACCCGTGGCATCGGCTCATGGCCGGAGAGCGCATGGGCAATACGGTCGATGATGAGCTTCGTAATCCACAACGCCGCCAACGGCGTCAGCGAACTGACGAGCCGGAAGACCAACCCAAGGGAGACTACGAGAGGCCCCGACTCCCAGACAATCCGGAGGACAGGCGGGACATTCCGCAGCGCTGCCAACCGCTCGCGCCAACCACCCCAGAAGTTTTCCCGGTCAGCCATTCTCCGCCCCTTGGGACAACGAGTTGATGGACAACGAGTTGACTAAAGATGCCGAAACTGTCACGGAGGTTTTAGCGGTCAAGCGAAATCCGGAAAGCCGAGCCATACTTCGCATGCCGGCTCGAGCGCCCGGCGCAGCTACTTCACGTCGAATTCCCATTCCATCTCGAATTCCCACTCGAGGACGCGGGCAGTCCCTATCCCGCGCAGTCTCTACCCAACGATTGTACCGGGACATCGCCCCGGGCTGCATTCCGCTTATGTGTCTCGAAATGTATGCCTTACCAGCGAGTGAACTCAGGGGGTTGCCGTCCTCGGCGAAAACTGAACAGCCTAGTATTTCTTGAAGCCCGCCCGCTGCATGCCACGCCGGGCTGTCTCGTTCCTCATGAACGTATTCCAAACGAATCCCGTTCGCAGATTTTCCGCCATGACCAGAGTGATCCCTGTGTCAATCCCGATCACATCCGTGTCGTACCAACTGGTCACCGGGTTGAAGGCGTTCACGAAACCATATTTGCTCCAAGCATCGGGATAGCGATCTTTGATCGTCCGCAACACGCGCATCACCTCATTCGGCAGGAAAGGCAACGAACCAGCCGACGCGCTGGGCACGATGGTTCCATCAATCGGCCCTGTAGTCGGCGGGCCGCCCCATACAACGTAGCCCTTGGGAGAGTCGGAAGCGCTGATCCCCCACAAGTTCTCGCTGTAATTGGGAAAACGCTTGTCCAACTCCAGGCAGAAATGCCGGTGCACCTCGGTCGCGGTGACTGAATTGACGAAGTAGTCCGCATATTTGTCTCGCTTACCGCGGAAATCAAACCAGGCTTGCGAATACTGATGGACAAAAAGCGGCGCAAACGAGCCGATATACCGCATCCCAGCGTACTCGAACGTCAAACGCTTCCACGCCGCCCAAGTCTCGTCGTGAAGCGGAAACGTTGTCGAACCGAGTCCAAGCAAATACATCATCATCAGTTCGGAGTAGTTGTCCCAACGATAGGGCAGGAAGCCCAGCTCCGGCGTCCATCCATGTGGCAGCAAGGAGGTATCCTCCGACAACCACGTCCACTCCACCCGATCAAACACCTCATCCGCCAGCGCTTGAATTTCCTCAGTAGGGAAGTATTCCCGGCAAGCCAACACTCCACACAACAGAATCGCGGTGTCGACAGAAGAGACTTCCGCGTCCCAAACGCGCTCCCCCGTATTAATGTTGGCCCAGTGGTAGAAGAATCCACGATGATGCGGCAGCTTTCCCCACAGGCACATCATCGTTGCCAGCGCCCTTTGTTGCGCCGCCGCGCGCGTGATAAATCCACGCCTTTCGCCAATGCACAGGGCCGTCAACCCGAACCCGGTCGCGGCAATACTCCCCACCGTGCCCTTATCGGCAATGCGGGTATTGCATCGATCCTTCACCAACCCCGTCTTCGGATTGGCCTGCTCCCAAAAGTATTGGAACGTCGCTTTCTCCAATTCGTGGAGAAACTTGTCATCCTCCGGCGATATAGAAAACGGGCCGAGTTTGGCGGGCGCGGTGGCCGCGGGGACATGCTTCCCCTGGGCAAAAGCAAGGGGAGCAAAAGGCAGACACCCAAGCGTCCCCAGAATCTGTCCCACAAAATTCCGGCGCGAAGTTGCGGAAGGTTTAGCAGTCATCACGGCGCTCCCACCAGCTTAAATGATCCCGGCTTAACTGGTCGCAGGAAAAGATTTCGATTGAGCGCGGCTTGAGCCGCGCGTACGCCACGAGACCGCCCGCCCCCATGCCGTGCACCCGTCCGGCCACGGACCTGCCGTTCACCCCCCAATATCTCGTAAACTACTTGGAGTCGCATGAAGACACAAACAAGACGCACGCTCTGGACCATCATCGCCTTGGTGGCCGTTCTCGCATATGCCGGAGTCCTCGTCCACCGCAGCCTCCTCAAACCCTGGACCATCATGGGAGCCGTCACCGTCCAGGACGCCGACACTAGGAAGCAACTGCCGATCGCAAACGTGGAAATTACGCCCGCCAATCCTCTCGAAGTTGGCCCCGGAAAATCCGACTCATCCGGTTTTTTCAAAATCAAGCTCAGCAAGAACGTCAAGAAAGGCAGAGTCATCAAACTGAAATTCCGCCATCCCGACTACCGGCCGCTCGACGTCGACGAAATCGCTACCGACAAAATCTTCGTCGTTCGTCTGATCCCGTTATCGAAGAGCGCCGACAACATTCCCGGCCGGCCCGCCGCGGCCGTGGGGAATATCCGGGTGCGCTATTCCATGAAGGCGATGAGAACCGTCAACGTCGGCAGCGCGGTCAAAACTTTCGAGGTCGAGAATGTTGGCAACGTCCCTTGCAAGCAGCAGTCCCCATGCTCACCAGACGGTAAGTGGAAGGCTGCCATTGGTTCGGCAACGCTGGATGCTGGATTGGGCAATGCGTTTCAAAACACCCGCGTCTCCTGCATTGCCGGGCCCTGTCCTTTTACAAGAGTCGAGTCCGATGGTGCCTCCGTCCCAAGCCAGACCATCACCGCCTCAGCTCGAGCCTGGTCCGATTCAGCTACGTTTCTGGTGGAAGCCGAGGTGGTCCACACAATGCAGATCCCCATCGACCATCAATCGTACCCAGTCATTTATGGCTCGGCCCTCAATTTCACTTTACCCACTGAAGCCGAGGGCGTAAGCCTCGAGGCTGACGTCGCTGGCAAAACCGTCATCTTCCCCTTGGGGCCCGATCTATTCCTAACCTGGGCGAGTTGCGGTGCGACGGTGAACCAGGACGAAACCAGCCTCTACCGTTGCGCACTGAAGCCGGGTTATCGTTTTCAATAAAACCGGTTAAACGTTTTCAAGGAAATTTTCAGCAAGGAAGAACCAAGAAACTCCTCAAAAAACTCCCACAAAAGCCGAGCTGTTCCGGTGTCTCTCGGCATCTAACCTCCATTACATAACTTGGTAACTAGTACCAAACTTCGGTACCTGCTTGTTGATCCTCGGTGCGCATTGCTGAGTGTCGGAAGCCCGTACCATAGAGAGATTCCTATCCCAAGCCGTCTTAATGGAGCTTTGTTGTGAGGACCCCAAGAGTTTTGCTGCTGATCTTAGCCGCGTTCGTTCTAGCCGCTCCATTGTCGGCAGAGGACGCCAACACGCCTGAAACGAGTCCTAAGACCGGACACATTACCGGCACAGTAACCGACGTAAACGACGGCAGCGTCCCCGGTGCCACCATCGTCCTGGAAGGCCCCGCTCTGACGCAGCCCCGTAAAGTCGTGGCCAACGACAGCGGATACTTTGAATTCAAGGACCTCCCTGCAGGAACCTATACCGTCAGCATCAGCGCCGAAGGATTCGACAATTGGACTTCCCCTGCAGTCACTGTCACTCCCGGCCAGTACTTGATCCTGACCGGCAGCAAGCTCAAAGTGTCTGAGCTGCACACTACGGTATCCGTCGTCTACAACGCCGAGGAAGTCGCTACCGAGCAGGTCCATGCCGAAGAGCACCAGCGTGTTCTCGGCTTCCTTCCCAATTTCTACGTCGTCTATGATCGCAACCCAGAGCCGCTCTCGGCAAAGCTGAAGTTTCACCTCGCCGCAAAGACTTCCTTCGATCCCGTTACCATCGTCGGAGCCGGTGTGCTGGCCGCCATCAATCAGGCAGGGGATACTCCCAACTACCGTCAGGGTTGGGCGGGCTTCGGCGAGCGCTACGGAGCTGTCGCTGCCGACGGCGTTTCCAACATCATGATCGGCGGAGCCATCCTGCCCGCGCTTCTGCACCAGGATCCGCGCTACTTCTATCAAGGCACCGGCTCAAACAAGTCACGCGCGCTACATGCCCTCGTCGCTCCGCTCGTCTGCCGCGGAGACAACGGGCGGCTACAACCGAACTACTCAAGCGTAGGCGGCGACCTCGCCTCCGCAGCTCTCTCCAACGCCTACTATCCGCCGTCGAATCGCGGCGCCGGATTGGTCTTCCAAAACGTCGCGCTCAGCACCGGCGAGCGCATGCTAGGCACCCTGGTGCAAGAGTTCATCCTGCACAAGTTCGCGTCTAAGCCCACTCAGTAAGAGCCTATCAGCTACCGCAACGTTGAAAAAGCCCATCAGCGCTGCTGAGGTTTCGCGCACCGCTGAAGACTGAGCGGCAAAACACAACAGTAGAACACGGCTTCAGCATCGTAATTAGAGACGGAAATCAGCGCCCGAGTAAGGGTTAGACCTTGTATAGGTCACGGCTTCGGCCGTGACATTCGCGGCCGCGAGAAACGCGGGTTCTAAACACCCGCGGATGGATCAAGCCATCAACGGCCTGCCCGCATGCGCCCCGTTCCATAAAGCTGGAAGGGAGCCCAATAGAATGGCGACCGAAACCGCTCGTCCCGCAGCAGACTGAGCTTCGCATCTCGAAGAGCGACATCGGGCATCGCGCCTTGGTCGAGCTCCCCATAAAATTGCTCCATCAGCGGAATCGCAGACGCCGCCGAAACCTCTCCCAGCGCCGCAACAACGTTGCGAGCGCCAGCGCGTTGAAATGCCCAGGAAAGACCCACCAGGCCCTCCCCGGCGAAGGCGCTATCCCCAGCGCTATAACACGCCGAGATCACTACCAGGTCGGCTCCTACCGGATGGCGAACGATATCGCGAGCGTAGAGCTTGAACAAATCATTCCCAGCACTCGGCCCCACACCAGGCCTCGACAGCACAATCGCCGAGTCCAGCGGACTGGTGCGGCTCGCCGTTCCGTGAGCTACAAAATGAATGACAGAATATCGCTCCGGAGTGGCCGCAAGATACGCTCCCGGCGTGGCATTCTCCTGTTCAATAATTCTCCTGCGTTCTGCGGAAAAATGCCGGCTCACAGTCTTAACCTGTTCGGCGGCGCGTTCCAGCCTCGGATATTTGTCGTTAGGCGAAACGCTATTGCCGATCAGCAGGAGCGTCCTGGGTACCTTGACAGCGAGCGGACTACGCTCTTTCCGCCCCACCACGCGAAGGGCACTCCCGCATATAACTGAGACGTCCTGGATCCAGAAGTGCGGCCGCGAATCCTGAACCGACCCTGGGACTGACTCCGGAACAATGACGGTTTCGAAGTTGAGATTGTTGAGACCTGCGTCCGCAAAGATGAAGACGCGCCCACCCTTCGGAATCTGCGATTGCGCAGGCGCCACCAGCGTCCGATAGAGCCAAATGCCGTCGCGGTCGGCCAAGGCCGCATTCTCTTTTGAGCCGCTGATTTCGAGGCTTCCCCGATAACGCTGGATCGCGGCCTCAATCTCTTCCGCAGCGGGCAGCGTGAACAGCGCCGTTTTCTTTGGCGTGATGGCCCACAAATAAGATTGCTTAGCGCCCAGCCAGTAAAACAGAAGCGTCCCGCCCGACTTCAAGGAAATCTGTTCTGGACTGATCTGCGGAGGACTGATCTGCCGAGCACTGGTCTGTGGAGCACCGATCTGCCGGGTGTTGGCCTGTCGCCCCTGAATCTTCTGGGTATCGATCTTCTCCGTATCGATCTGCCGCGCATTGACATGCCGTCCACCAGCCGCTCGAGGCTCCTTCGCATCGGTAATATCGAGCACACCCAATCCTTGAGCGAGGGTGCGCGCGCGACTGTACTCGGCCCAGCGCAGAGCATCGTTAGCCCTACCGTGTGCGACCAGGAAATGAATGTAATCGTCATAAATGTGCACGCCGTTACTCAGGAACGAGAGCTGTAAAGCTTCCAGTTGTACGTCGCGTCGGGCACCTTCAAACGTCGTCAGCGCACTACGATACTCGCGGTCGGCCACGACAACATCGTTCTGCTGTTCCGCCAGACCAGCCAGCAGCCGCTGCGCCTCCCATTTAACAAAAACTTGCGACTGCTCATCCCGTTCTACCTCGCTAAACTTTTGAGCCGCCTCCGCCATGTCCCCGCGACGTGCTGCAATCTGTCCTTGGATGAGGATCGGGTAAAGCTCGTCCACGTGGTTTCTCGCCGCACGGGCGATGTTTAGAGCCTTCTGGACGTGGCCCTCGGCATCCTGCAGATCCCCACGTTGCAGCGCCAACTGTGCTAGCGGGACCTGATCCATGTAAATGACTTCGACGCTGTGAACCTTCTCCTCCTCGAGTGTCAGCGCTTGCTGGAAGGCTTCCGCCGCCGCCGCAAACTGAGATCTTTCGAACTGCACCTTGCCAATGCCTGTCAAGCAGGCGGCCTGATCGCCAAAATCGCCGTGGGAAGACGCCCGCCGTTCTGCCTCCCTAAACAATTCGAGAGCTCCCGTGAAATTTCCCAAGCGGTAATATCCCCAGGCTTGGTTGCCAAGGGCACTCTGCGCGATTTCTCGGGCCCCGACAGCATCCGATAGGCGAAGCGTTTCCGCAATGCGGTCCGACGCCTCATCGAAGCGCCTCTGCCTTAGCGCAACTAAGCCAAGGTCCAATTCTGCGGTGGCTTCAGTAAACCGGTCACCGCCCCGGCGAGCTAGAGCAAGCCCATCCGAGAACTCCTTCTCTGCGGTGTCCAGATGGTCCTCTTGGATCGACAACATGCCGGCAGCCACCTTGGCGTTTCCGCAAGACAGGAAGGTTGTTCCCACGCACAAAGCCTCGGCTTGCTGAAGTCGCTCATGCGCGTCATCAAAGTGGCGTAGGTGAGTATGGGCAGACGCTTCCAGACTGAGGGCGAAAATCCTGGAATCGGGGCCGTCGAACGAAAGATTCCCGCTGGAGTAGATTGTGAGCGCTTCCTGATAGAGTCCCGCCCAAAGCAGGCACTCCGCCTCCAAATTGGCAAACTTTGCTGCCCATCCGGGACTGGACTCGCGGTAAATCTCGTGCCCACTCTTGGCCTCCGCTCGACATCCGTCCAGGTTCCCTTGAAGAAAGAGCTGATAGGTGTGATCGTAGGCTTGTTGCGGAGATTGACGTTTGCTACACGACAGCGAACTCAGGACCAATAGGAGAGAGCAGATGACAAGAGAAACCCTGAGATTGACGGCCGGACGGGCAAGTCTGCGCTCCAACCCAGCCTTGTTTCGAACTGCGGAACGCAATGGAGAGATGTCGCCGCGGAGCGGCCCAAGAATAAAGCCCGCAGCGTAAGCTGTGGGTGGGAAGCGGGAGAAAAACCAGCCCCACCGGGCCGTAAGAGCACTTACCGCACAGTCTCGCGCGTGCTCTATGACGGGGAGAAAAGCCATCGGGGCCTCGCCAAAACGGCGAACACCCATAGTACATGGCCACGAGATTATGAAAGTGGCGTGGAGAAAAAAGGCCACGGTATGCGGTCGTGCCGCAAGCCGGGCCTAGTACCTCTTCTAAGCGCAACCGATTATGGTCTACCCGTGCCGTTGCCGCTGCCGCTTGCGGCAATAATTCGCCCTTCTCCCACACAACCGAGCCGAAGATCGAACATCTTGATCTCGAAATAGTTACTGAGGCTAGGTTTACCATAGGGGTCGCTCGGATCGGGATCCTCCAGCCTCCGCTCGACCGAGATGTTTCCCAGCGTCACAATCCCAAAGTCCCGCACATACATGACGTTGCCAACCACCTCCACTCCGGGAATCGATTTCGGCAGTATGACGCTTTCCACCAGTGAGCAGTTGACCTTGTGTGGTTGTTCGTCGTCCTCGCCTCTTCGTTCGCGAAGCCGCTTGATTACTTCGATGTCCTGGCTACATTCCCCAAGAAACTCCGCCGATTGTTTCTCGAGTTCCTTCGGCACTTTGCCGAAGCCGGTGATTTCATCCACTTGCTCTCTTGCCTCGTCGAGGAAATCATTGTTGAACAAATACGGAACGTCATTGGCGGGCCGTTCACCACAGATTTTGGGATTGATCGCCACCTTGACATCGTATCCTGTGACCTTCAAATTCTCGAATTGCGTACCCAGAAACGTGACGTCTGGTACGTGTCCCAGATCGCCATCCTTCGGCATCGGATGCGAAGTGGCAACCTGAGCCACCACCCGATCCGCCGTCAGCACGTCAAACACATTCAGCCCCTCAATCACGGATGTCGCAACCGTGACGAAAGTCTGCTTCTTCTCGCTCCGGTAGCCGGAAACGCGCGTGTAGCCACTCTTGAAGCTCACCAACGCCTCCAAGTCGAAGCCTTGCGCGCGCTGATAGAGATGGCCGCCGCGCCAGTCCAGCAAAGACAACTGTGCCTGCGGCAGTATGCTCTGTACTATGGGCCGTTCCAGAACACCGCTAAGAAGATTTGCCTCCGCGTGGTACTGATGGCCAAGCCGTTGGCGACGATCTGGCTTCGCAATGAATCGTTGATTCGTCATGGTTCCCATTTGTATTCACTCCCCTGATGAAATGAAAGTCACTTGCTGGACGTATAACCTGAACCAATAGCTGCTCGAACCACTTACGACTTGCTCTGAATCTCTTGCCCCTGGTTTGAATGCTTGGGCCCCGGCGCGTAAGCTCTCGGCGGTTTCGCTGCTGAGAACAGCTCCGGCCAAGCGGCAGCAAGTGTAGCACCGGAACCGGAGAACTACAGCGAATTTTCCCGGGCAAAAGGCAGCTCTGCGCTCTGAAGGCGCCTAACACCGGGATAGTGTCGAGAAGCCGCGAACCGTTTCAAACCCTCAACGATTCCGCAAAAATCGACAGGAAAACGGAGTGGGGAAGCCTTTCCTTGACCGAAGAACGCGTTCCCAGCACAGGGCAAAACGGAAAGTCGCCTATGTTATTGAAACAACGATCTTTAGCCAGGTGTAACGGCAAAAGCCAAAACGTCCCCCATCGCCAGTCCAATTATGTGCTTCTTAACAAATCAGCCGTCTGGACAAGTCAAGAAATGTGTTTATTCCCTGTCCTGCCGGCACCCGCGACTGACCGCAGTCAAAGTGTTATTCGCGGTTGCAATATGGCAGTTATAGGACCCACCATCCGAATCCGAGGAAGTGTACGTCTGCCAACTCGAAGCCGGACTCACATCCGATGCGTTCGCCGAGTTCGTCACCGACGTTGCATGGATCAGAGAACCGTCGCGCGAAACCTGCTGGCTGGCCTGGTATTTCTGTCCGGTTGCCACTGTAAAGCCGAACCGCGAGGTGCTGACGGGAAAAATGAAGTCAACCGTAATAGGGAAGCTGAAGTCGTCGCGAGTTACAGTTGTCCCCTCATCGCCTGAAACCGTGGTCGTGGAGGATAAGCTCGTTTGCACAGACGTGTTCTGATCAAGAACGCTGGCGTTGACCGTATCGAAGTCGACGGTCTGGTCTCCGGAGAACTTCTGCTGTTGCGAGATCGAAGTCGTGACTTTTCCGTGGGACGTATTGACGTATCCCGCAATTTTGTAATTCCGCTTGGAAGTCACGTTGATTGTTCCAGTAACGGTATCGGTGCCCTGAAGGGTCTCCGTCACCACTGGAGATGGACCGGTCAATGTATTGCGCGTCAGCGCGCCAGTGATCTGCGTGGTTTTCTTGTCCAGAAAGAGCAACAACGATGCGGTCTCTGAGAAGTGGTCTTCCTGGTTGAAGATGCTCAGAGCGATGGTATGCGGCTGACCGTCACTCAGCAGGCTGGCGAAAGGCGTGAGGTTCACCCGATAAGGCACAAAATCCAGCGTCTGCACGGCGGGTATCGGTCTCCATTGGTCCGGCAGAAAGCCCGTGTAGACCCACGGAGAGATAGGAGCAATACCGGCCAGTTGGCCATCAATGGTGATCTCCGTCTCACGGAAGGCCGTGTTTCCACATCCGTAAACCTCGTTGATGCTGGCGAGGTCGTTAGGGAAGCAGCCAAACCACTGCTCATCGGTTCCCTGGCTCTGGGATACCACATCCAGATACGCCTGCTCGGTGTTGGTCGGCAACGTAAAGGTCGTCGAGAGCTGGTCGGTCGGCGAAGACAACGTGGCCGGCAAGTTGATTCCACCGCTTCCATTGATCTGAAGCAGCGGCAGTACTTGGTCCGGCGCCGTCTGGCCGCGGCCCTCATCGTCGTCGTGTGCCGCTGGATAAAACTCCAGGTCCGCGTTCACCGTGAAAATCTCGTTCAGGAGGGTGTTGTACGGCGCTGGGCAGGCCGTGGTGCAATTCTGGAGGATGATCGTCCCTTGCTGCGGCGTCGTCAACAAGGCGCTGTAGTCCGTCACGTCGCGTTCGATGTGCCATGTGTTGGTGAGTGTTGGCAAAGGTTCAGGCGTCGTTCCGAAATAGATATTCGCGTTGGCAAAAAAGACGGTTGCCGTACGGTCGAACTGGCGGCCGCCATTCTCGCTGAAGTCGGCCTCAAACACGACTTTTTTCCACGGGCCCGGGCAGCCGGAGGGTGGCGCAATCGGAAAAGTCTGGGCTGTGTCCGCAAAAAACGCGAACGTGTAGTTTGCAAAAAGCGGAACAACGCAAGGCTGCTCGTGCGGTCGAGGCACGAGCGGATCAGCCGTGACCGTGAACTGGGTGCCAATTTGCCGGTTCGTGCTCTGGGCCAGGGATGCAGCGGCTAAGAGCAGAAGCGTTGCGAGAGCTAGAAAAAAAGCGAGTGGCTGTAGGCAGGAACGGCAGGGGTTCATGGCAGACTCCTTGCTAGTCGAGGGATGTGGAGGGAGGGTGATCCCACACAGCCGCCATTTATCGCATCTCCCCCTGCGGATTGTCAAGGAAATGATTGATCGAATTATGCTGTATCAATCATCAGTGAACGCCATATCGGAGTATTGCGGGCAGTCTTGCCTGTCAGACCCTAGAATACCGTCTCGATCTGAGACGTCTCGCCAAGAGGCTGACCACCTCCAACCGTGATAATCCGCCTGCCTACTTCTGGCACCCTATGTGCCGTTTTTTCCGTACTCATCTCGAACGCGATGGCGCGTTTTTCACCAGGAGCAAGCTGAATCCGCTGAAAGCCACATAGCTGGCGGATGGGAACATCGGCGGCTGGATGTTCTACGCCGACATACAACTGCACAACCTCCGCACCCTCGCGAGAAGATGTGTTTTCAACCTGCGCCGCGACATGGAAAAGCGATTTGTTCTCAGGATCAACATCAACGCGCAAACCGGAATAACGAAAAGTCGAGTAGCTAAGTCCGTAGCCAAATGGGTAGAGAGGATCTCCGGCGAAATATCGGTAGGTGCGTCCCCGCATCGCATAGTCATCGAACGGCAGCAATTGCTTAACCGAGCGGTAGAACGTCACCGGGAGCCGTCCGGAAGGATTGTTGGCTCCGGACAGTGTCTCCGCGATAGCAGTCCCGCCTTCTTCTCCTCCATACCAGGCATCAAGCAGGGCGGCGGCGTGCTCCTGCGCGTAATTGGCTGAGATTGCACTTCCAGCAACCAGCACGACGACGACGGGCTTGCCGGTATGAACAATCGCTTCAAGCAGTTTCTCCTGCGGCTCCGGAAGATCGAGGCTGGTGCGGTCTCCTCCAGAGAAGCCCGGAATGTTGACCTGCATCTCTTCGCCTTCGAGTTCTGAGTTCAGCCCCACAAACGCCACGGCAACGTCCGAGCTCATGACCGCCTCCACAGCTTCAGCGCGCAGCTGCTCCCCCGGAGGCCTCCAGACCAACTGCATTCCCACTCCGCCGCCGTGCTGCCGATATTCAATTCGCACACGATAGTGAGCCGCCTGCTTCAGGACGATTCGGGCCTCTTTGCGCGCACGGGTCGAGGAAGATTCGGTTTCGTCGCTCAAAATCAGTTTGTCGTCCAGAAAAACCTGAGCTGAGTCTCCGGCTTGGCATTCCTCACAACGCATGCGGACGACACCGATAGCGTATTCGCCGGAGTACGGGGCGCGAAGCTCTCCGCTCCATCGCACAGAATAGCTACTGTGGGGAACCTGAGCTTCGAGTTCAGCATCCTGCATCTCTCGCTCGAGGTACACCCGCGGCTCAGAACGGGAGACAACAGGTTTCCCCTGAAGCTCGGGGTTGGCATAGTACTCCGCGAGAAATCCACCGCCTGTGCCAGCAGATTGCACCAAGCTTCCGGGAACAAGAGCATTCGATGCGGAGGAAAATGTGCTTCCCAATGCAAAACGAATCTTGGTCTTTGCGCCGAACTGCCGTTGCACGCCATCGAGCGGCGTAACGATGCTCGAAGGAGTCCCATGATAGTTGGCCAGCATCGTATCCAGGTCGTCCGCAGCAGGCCCAATCACGGCAATACTGCGAACATCTTTACCCAAGGGCAGGATTTGTTTCTCGTTCTTGAGCAGAACAATCGATTCCCGCGCAGCTTGCAACGCCAACTCGCGATGCGCCGGAGAATCGTTTTCGGAATACGGGATGTTGGTGTATGGAACACGCTCGGGAGGGTCGAACATCCCCAACCGGATGCGGGCCACAAACAACCTTTCAAGGGCGCGATCAATCTCGCTCTCGGCAATCCAATTGTTCTTCACAGCCTCAACTAGCGATGCATATTCGTCCCCGCACGTGAGGTCCGTACCCGCTTTTACCGCAGCCGCAGCTGCCTCCGCCATCGTCGCCTTGTACCTGTGACCCTCAACGATGTCCGAAACCGCTCCGCAATCGCTGACGACATATCCCTGAAATCCCCAGGCATCTCGGAGGTGCTGTTGCAGAAGGGAACTGCTCGCGCAGGCTGGTACACCATCAACCCGATTGTAGGAACACATGACAGATCCGGCGTGACCTTCAACCACGCTCGCACGAAAGGCGGGCAGATACGTTCCCTCGAGATCGGCAGCGCTGGGATGCGCATCAAAGACGTGCCGCGAAGACTCCGGACCACTGTGAACCGCAAAATGCTTAGCCGTCGCCACCGTCTTCAGGTAGTGCGCGTCGGTGCCCTCCATCCCCTGAATGAAAGCCACGGCCATGCGGGAAGTGAGGAACGGATCTTCCCCGTAGGTTTCCTGGCCGCGCCCCCAGCGCGGGTCACGGAAGATGTTGATGTTCGGCGACCAGAAAGTGAGCCCATAGTATCGACCGCAATTGCCGTTGCGCCGCGCTTCGTTGTACTTCGCGCGCGCTTCGGTGGAGATGGTGTCGGCGATCCGGTGCATTAGACCCGTGTCCCACGTGGCCGCCAGACCGATCGCCTGCGGAAACACGGTCGCGCGCCCGGCACGGGCCACGCCATGCAGCGCCTCATTCCACCAGTCATACGCGGGAATACCCAGCCGCTCAATGGCCGGAGCGGCGTTCTGCATCTGCAATACCTTTTCCTGCAGAGTCAACCTATCCACCAGGTCGGCTGCCCTTGCCTTCGGAGTTAGCTCGGGGTTGCGGAAAGGAGGAGCGCTTCCTGGCGTCTGTGCCCACAACAGCTGCAAAGGGAAAAGGATAGGCAGAAACAGCGCGGTGTTCTTCAGCCGAATCAGTATCGAGAGGAACGACATCAATCGCTCCCCATCGTCAATGTGAATTCGCCAAAGTAAGTACGACGACGCGATCCACCTCTTCGTCCTTGGACGGTGGTACTTTCACAACGACGCCGTCCGTAGTCTGCGTAAACTCCACAGGCGCCGCATCAAGCAAGGAACGGGCCTCCACCACTTTGCTGGCGACCGGCGGGAGGGCGAGTAGCGGCGCACGCCAGCTTAGTACGTGTACATAAATCTTGTTATCCTTTTGCGTCGTTACTCCCCAGTCGCTAGCAGAGATCGGGCCTCCGCGAGTGCCGTAGATCGAGTCTCCATATTTGGAGAGCCAATCGCCGACTGCAAGCAACCGCGTGGAAAATTCCTGCTGGATCTCCCCGTTGGGCATTGGGCCAATGTTCAGCAGCAGGTTGGAATTATTACCTGCAGCTTGCACCAGCCTGCGCTCCAAGTCGGCGGGACTCTTGTACTTGTCGTCTGCAATGTTGAATCCCCAGGAACCGTTCAGCGTGTCACAGCTTTCGAGCGGCAGTTGAGTGCTAATGGTGGTCGTGTTGAATCCGGCTGTATTCTGGCCGGGAAGATCGCGTTCGAAAGTCTGAACATCTTCGCCCGGTCTCGGCGTCTGATGATGGTTCGGAATAATGAGTGCCGCTGGCTGCAACTGATGAATCAGCGCGTACGTTTTGGGAAGGTGCCAATCGGCGTCCGGCTTGTCCCACATCCCATCGAACCAGATACCACCAATCGGTCCGTAGTTCGTAAGCAGCTCGCGCAATTGCCCATCCATGTAATCGTCCAGATAAGAGTTCCAATCACCGTGGTCCGGTCGTCCGTTGTTCCAGGAAGTCGCTCCTCGCGGATAGTAGTTAGGATTGTGCCAGTCCAATTGCGAGTAGTAGAAGAAGAGCTTGATTCCCTGGCGGTGACATTCCTCCGCCAGCATTTTTAACGGGTCCTTCTTATAGGGCGTCCGCTGCACGATATTCCAATCCGAGACTTTCGAATCGAACATCGCAAAACCATCGTGGTGCCGGGAAGTGATGGTGATGTACTTCATGCCGGCTGCTTTTGCTAGAGCAACCCATGCCTTGGCATCGAACTTTTCGGGATCAAAAAACAAGGGCAAACGATTGTATTCATCGAGCGTGAGTGGACGGTCATGGAAGATCCATTCGCCCGCACCAAGAACGCTGTACACTCCCCAATGAATAAACATTCCGAACTTAGCGTCCTGGAATTCACGCCGCGCCTGCAGGTTCTCCGGGGCGGGTTGATAGGCTGATTGGGCAACAGCGTTACCGCCCACGAGAATGCTGCCGATCACAAGGGTCGCAATTCGAGTACGTTTGATAACGCTGAGACCCAGAATCCTTGTCATGTCTCGCTCCCTTGGTAAGCTGTCACACTCGAACGACTTTAACTCCACTCCTGGTGAACTCGGTAGCAGCGTCGTCCGAGGTACCCGCATCGGTGACCAACACGTCCACATCTTCTATCTGACAAATCAATGACGGTGTCACCACGCCAATCTTGCTCGAATCCGCCACGACGATCACTTGCTTGGCCTGTTTGACCATCGCTCGAAAGGTGAGGGCTTCGTCCGATTCGTTCGTAGTCGCCCCGCGGCTGGAGTCGAGTCCAGAGACACTGAGAAAAAGCCTGTCCATGAACATGTCGCTCAGACTGGTAATCGCGGCGGGGCCAACCAGCGAAAAGGACCACGGCCAGTGGACATACCCGCCCGTCAAATGGACTTTCAGCCCCGGCATGTTGCACAGTTCCATGCCAATGTTCACCGCATTCGTAATCACCGATAGGTTGGCGCGATGCCGCAGGTTCCGTGCCACCCATGTGGTGGTGGTGCCAGCCGTGAAGCCGATCGTCTCGTTCTTCTGAATCAATTCAGCGGCTGCCGTGCCAATGTGACGCTTTTCCCGTACGAACCGCTGTTCGCGAGTTTGAAACGCCGTGTCGTAACGGAAGGGTTCATAAAGCAGTTCCTGCACCAGCGTGGCCCCGCCATGTGTGCGCTTCACCAGCCCTTTGCTTTCCAGTCGAGCCAGGTCGCGGCGAATGCTTGGGGCAGACGCGCTCAACGACGTAATCAGTTCTTCCACGCTCACGCTGCCCCGTTGCAGCAGCAATTTCAGGATTCGCTCCGTCCGGTGTTCGAGTCGTTTGGACATTGAATCTCGTAGGGTTTCAGGATAGCGGAGTTGTCAAGCAGGCGGTTTCCGCCCACCTCATCCTACCTTTCTCGGGGCAAGTGTAGTTCTATCATCAGTTTAGCGCAAACTGTTTGCAGGAGTGAAGACAACTTTCCGACGATTATGCTACCTCTCAATCAACATGTATGACCGGAAATAGCTATTAGATTCAATAGAACTGATCGTTGTATCGAGAAGCAATCACTTTTCTCTTGACAGTCCAATTTGAAGTGGCCTACATTTTCAGCTCATGAAAGCAGATGTCGCGCCGAGGAGTCTAGGAGACCCGAAATGATGAGAACGAGGATGCAGTGCTGGTTGCAATTCTGGTTTGCTTGTTGCGTTGTGGCTCTCCTGTGCTTGTCGTCCGCGTTGGGCCAAACGGTTACCGGCGCGATCACGGGCGTGGTAACGGACCCCAGCGGAGCCGTCGTCGTTGGTGCAAGCGTCACCGCCGAAAACACTGCAACCGCGGTGAAAACGCCAACGCAAACCAATGGGTCTGGCGTGTACACCATTCGCTTCCTACCTATCGGCACCTACACTGTAACCATCGAGGCGAAGGGGTTCAACACCCAGAAAGTCAACGCGTTTACGCTGGAGATCGACCAAACGGCAAAGATCAACATCAGTCTGGAAATCGCCTCCTCAACTAGCGTGGAGGTGCATGCGGACGCGCATCCGATCCTCGATACTTATGACGCCACGCTCGGAAACACTCTCACCACCAATGAGATCGAAAACATCCCGTTGAATGGCCGCAACTTCTCCTCGCTTACACTTTTCCAGGCTGGCTCGATTGGTACCGATCCAAACGGCATGAGTGGAATCAGTGCGGTTGAGCGCAACAATTTCAATAGCGGCACCGCGTCGGTCAACGGGAATCGTCAGCAGGGAAACAACTACATGCTGGAAGGCGCCGAGGACAACGAACCGCAGAACGGCTTGATCGGATACAACCCAGCGCCGGATGCGATTGCGGAGCTTCGCGTAATCTCAGGCAACGCGAATGCCACTTATGGAAATGCCAGCGGCGGCGAGATCGTCACCATCCTGAAGTCCGGCACCAACCATTTCCACGGCACCCTTTACGACCTGTTGACCAATGAGAAGCTCGATGCCAACACGTGGTTAGCCAACCACAATGGCAATAAACAGAACTCTTATACGCAGAATATTTTTGGCGGGACGTTTGGCGGACCGATAGTGCCCAACAAGCTCTTTTTCTTCGGCGACTACGAAGGCATCCGCAGACACACGGGTGGCGCAAACTCAATCAGCGTTCTCACACAAGCCATGCGCAACGGAGATTTCTCGGCTCTCTTACCCAGCGGCATCCAGCTTTACGACACGCAGAACAACTTTGCCCCATATGTGGGAAACCTGAATGTACCAATCCTGAATCCAGTAGCAACCTATCTTTTTGCCCATCCCGAACTCTATCCCCTGCCCAATCATGCGCCAACGGATGGCCTGCTCGCAGGTAACTTCCAGGGATCGCAGTCCAATTTCATTTCCACCAATCAGGAAGATTTTAAGGTTGACTGGACTCCTGGCAACACGAACGCAATCAACGGTTTCTACTCTCAGGGAAAGGGCAGCGATTTTACAACGTCGATCATTCCGATTACCTTCCCCGCTCACAGTACCTATCCAAGCAAGATTTCGGGTGCCAGCTGGGTTCACACCTTCTCACCGTCCATCATCAATCAGTTTCGGCTCGGCTTCACCCGTGTGCGTTGGAACAATGGCGTCCCCAGCGATCCTTCTGGACTCTTTGGAACGAACGGTGATCAAAAGGTCGGTATTACGCTTCCTTTTCCCCAGACATATGCCGGCTTCACGGGACAGAACCTCAACAACAACGTCAGTTACATTGGTACCCAGGCCAACCCACAGGTTTTTACCGACAATACTTTCAACTACTCCGACAATCTGACTTGGCAACACGGACGCCACTACCTCTCCGTCGGAGTACAGGCCACCCGGTATCAGCAGAATTATCTCAGCACAGGCAACGTTGGATTTCTCGGGCAGTTCAACTACTCCGGGCAATACACGGGCTTAGCAGGCGGCAACGGGTATGGTCCGGCCGATTTTGTTCTTGGCCGGATCCAAAGCGTTTCGCTAGCCGACCCCATCAGCAATGTGGGCAACCGGCAGTGGCGCCTCGCAGGCTATTTTCAGGACGATTTGAAGCTAACCAGCAAGCTCACTTTTAATCTCGGGCTGCGCTATGAGTACGACCAACCCTGGTACGAGCAGAACAACAAGACTGCGAACGTTCTTCCGGGTGGCATCGTGGAATACGCAGGTCACGTTCCCGCTCTGGCGGTTCCGGGTGCGAAAGTTTGCCCCACCCGCTCTTGCTATGACGGCAACTACAAGCAGTTCATGCCTCGCGTGGGTTTTGCGTATCAACCCATGAACAAATGGGTCATTCGCGGCGGTTACGGCGCTACCAGTTTCTTTGAGGGTTATTCGTTCAATCAGCGCCTTACGTCCAGCCCTCCCTTTTCCCTCTCAATCAATAACAACGCCGTCACTCCATCCGTGGGCAACGGCGGCACGCCGTTCACGGTCGCCAATGCTTTCAGCCAGCCGATCGGCATTAACAGCTCCCAGTATTCCGTCTGGCCACAGAATACTCAGCCCGCCTATATCCACCAATTCACCCTCATGGTGGAGCACGCGATCACCAATCAACTGTCGCTGGCGGCCGGATATCACGGCCAAACTGGGCATCACCTTGCGGACTATCGCAACGGCAATCAACTTACTTTGGCGCAGGCGGCGATCGCTGCGCCTATCATTCAGAATACTGGGAATTGCGATGGGCCCTTTCCCACCGCCGCTCAGGGGCCCTACTTTTCGCTGGTGGGAGAGTGTGGCTCAATAACGCTCACTGAGTCCCAAGCCAAGATGAATTACAACTCGGCTCAGGTGACTTTGCGCCAGAGGCCGGTTCACGGTTTGGAATACACACTCAACTACACCTGGGCGAAATCTCTGACCAACTCATCCGGCAACTATTCCGTGTCCGGTACCAGTTTCAATGGGCTCAGCGTACAGGATGGTTATAATCTGGCCGCCGACTACGGTCCTTCTGGGATGGACATTCGCCACAGCCTGAATTTTGTAGGCGTCTATCATCTTCCCTTCGGACGAGGGCAGACTTTCGGCAGCAGTGCGAACGGGTTCCTGGACGCCGCGTTTGGGGGATGGAAGCTCGCAACCACGGCCCTGATTTATTCCGGATTTCCCGTCACCATATTCGGCCCGAATGCTAGCAATACCAACAATGCTGGATGGGGCTTTAGTCGCGCCAATCACTACCGTCGCATGATCATACGCAACCGCTCGCTCAAGAACTGGTGGGGAACCGATCCCTCGGCTCTCCCCTGCAACGGCCCGGACAACGGGGTTTGTGCCTATGGAGCAGCATTACCGGGTACTTTCGGTACTGCGGCCAACAGTACCGAACGCGCCCCTGCCTTTCGACAGATTGACCTGTCTTTGTTCAAGGACATCCATGTATGGCGCGAACACACCGTCGGTTTCCGAGCCGATTTCTTTAATGCTTTCAACATCGCTAGCTACCAACTTCCCGACAGCAACATAACGGACACCAACTACGGCAATATCATCGATACGGGAAACCCGGTGCGCTCTCCGAACCGGCAGATACAGCTCGGCCTGCACTATAGTTTCTAGCGGGAGATCCGGGGTCTAACTCATTCAACGGGCCGCCTTTGCAATAGAAAGGCGGCCCGTCTATAGCTTGAACCAACATCGTCTTTTGTGGTCCCGCTTCGCAGACTCTCACCATGAAAAGTCCCTTTGTTCTAGAAATCTGTGTTGAGTCGGTCGAGAGTGCGATCGCGGCTGACAGCGGCGGCGCTCATCGCATCGAGCTTTGCGCCGACTTGGCGGGAGGAGGTACGACCCCGAGTGCAGGCTTGATGCAGAGCATTCGCGAACACGTACAGGTTCCTGTCCACGTCATGATTCGGCCACGTCCGGGTGATTTTTGTTACTCCAACCTCGAACTGGAAATCATGCGCCACGATATCCAGGTCGCCAAGCAGTTCCACATGGATGGTGTGGTTCTGGGCATTCTGCGGGAAGACGCTCGTGTCGATGTCGAGCGTACAAAAATGCTGGTGGAATTCGCACACCCTTTGCCGGTAACCTTTCATAGAGCGTTCGATCTCGCTAAGAACCCGGCATCGGCTCTGGAAGATGTCATCGAGACGGGCTCTTCGCGCATTCTGACTTCTGGAGGCGAATCGCGGGCTACGGACGGGCTTTCGATTTTGCGCTATCTGGTCGACACCGCGATAGGGCGCATTTTGATTATGCCCTGTGGCGGCATCGACTCCGGCAATATCACACGCATTGTAAGAGCAACCTCGGCTCGCGAAATTCACACTTCCGTGGGAACATCGAACCCGCGTTCGTCGAACGATGGCAGCGGCACATCCGAAGGCAGGTACGAGCCTCGCTCCCCATCGCAGTCCGTGGTCTTTGAGCAAGATGTGGCCGAACTCGTGAATCTGCTGGCGAGTATTTCCCCTGCCGAAGTTGTGCGTGAAGAGTGATTCCCGTCAACGGAATATGAAGAACAAATCCCGGTTCCTTCAAACAGCCGTCACTTGGGTGTTGACCGTGTTGTGCGCAATCTTTTCAAGCGCTCAGAACTTCACCGATGTAAAGCCCAGCCCGCAACAGGTGGCTTGGCAAGACCTCGAGATCGGCGCCATTATTCACTTCGGCCCCAACACCTTCATGGACCGAGAGTGGGGAGACGGCACCGCGGATCCATCGGTCTTCAATCCGTCCGCTGTCGATCCAGAGCAATGGATGCGGGCCGCCAAAACCGCGGGCATCAAGTACGTTGTCTTTGTCGCAAAACATCATGACGGCTTTTGCCTGTGGCCGACTGAACAGACTCAGTACTCCGTCAAGTCCAGCCCCTGGAAAGCCGGACACGGAGACTTAGTCGGTGAAGTTGCCGCCGCCGCGCACAAGTATGGATTGAAGTTCGGTGTTTATCTCTCCCCGTGGGACCGCCACGAACCTGCATACAAGGACAATGCGTTTTACGACCGTTACTATCTCGCGCTGTTGAACGAGTTGGTCACCCGCTATGGTGAGCTGACCGAGTTCTGGCTGGATGGCGCTGGCAGCGCCGGCCACGTGTACGACTTCGATCGTTACGTCGATAACCTGCGGGTCTATCAACCGAATGCCATGGTTTTCGCGGACGCTGCCTTGCTCAAGTATGGCGACATACGCTGGGTTGGCAACGAAGCAGGGAACGCGCAGGAAGACAATTGGAACGTGTTGGATCTTCACGGATACCTCCGCTACCGTCCCGCCGAGGCGGATACTCCGCTGCGCAAAGAGCATTGGTTCTGGCATCCCAACGATGAGCAGAGTCTGAAATCCCTGAGCGAACTCCTGGACACCTATCACAAGACCGTGGGTCGCGGAGCGCAGCTCATGATTGGGCTCGCCCCCGACAACCGCGGCCTCCTTCCCGATTCGGACGTAAACCGTCTCAAGGAATTCGGGGAAGCTCTAGGTTCGATGTATGCGCCCGCGAAGAACCTTGCCGCTAGCGCCACAAATACTTCAGCATTCCGGGGAGCCCTTGATTCCGATCCCGACACCGTCTGGTCGCCGCCAGAAGGATCTCACTCCGCAGTCATCGACTTGGTTTTCGCCCATCCCATTACCTTCGACCGCGCTCTGACCCTGGAATGGCTGGTGGACGGCCAGAAGGTACAGAAGTACGCGGTTCAAGTTATGCAGGGCACGAACTGGAAGACCGTCTACTCGGGAACCACCATCGGCCACAAGAAAATCGACCTCTTCCAGCACACGACCGCGCAGCGTGTCCGGCTGAATATTCTCTCAGCCTCCAGCACGCCACGGATTCGCGAGTTCCAGTTGTTCGATGCAACGCGAGCACAATAATTCTGCAAATCTATCAATAGATTGAAAATACAAAGGTATGGTGGAGGCAGCTACCGGGTTTAACCGGGGAAGAACGCGCCAGTGCCGATCCCTTGGGTGGAAGCCATGCCAAGGGCCTCACCCTTGGCACCTCCGCGCACTTCCAAACAGGGATCCCCATCAACAACCTGTATGCCCACCCGGTGTACCAGAATGGCGGGGAAATCCCATTCTGCGCCGACAACACCACCAACTGTGCCTCAGCGCGTGGTTCGTTGGGTCGCACATCGCAGTTTGGAACCGTCGATGCCCATATGGACTACCCGATCCGCATCTCGGAAGGGAAGCGCCTACGCCTGATGGCGGATTTGTTTAACATCAGCAACCAGCGCACGGAACTTCGTGTGGATCAGTTTGCCCAGCGTTCATTCGGCATTCCGAACGCGGACTTTGGCAAGCCGCAGGGACTTGGTCCTTCGGCGGTCAACGGCAACTCCAACCCTGGCTACCAGCGTCCGTTCTATGCCCGGTTTGGCGTGAAACTCGAATTCTAGAATTGCTAGAGTTCTCCACCAGGGAGGGCATCTCGCTCTCCCTGGCTCTTGAGGGCAAATAGCAAGTGGCACCGTCGGACGTACGTGCATAACGGTCCGCCGGTTCGAATGTGCGACACATTCTGCGCTACAAGAAGCAGCTGAGACTGGTTATAACGTGCAAGCGGCTGCGGAAGCGGGTTTGTTAAGAACTCGCAGTACGAGCAGCCAGAACCTGTAGTAGATCGCTCGCCATAGGCGGCTCGGGGCGCAGTTTACTGTTAGCGGATTGCAAAAGCTCAACGGTTTCGGCGGAGCTCAATCGGGCCTCGTCCGATTCGCTTGATATCATTTCTCGGAGAGGACACTACATTATGACAAATATCGCAGTGACACGTCGGCGCTTACTTGCAGCAGGAGTTTGCACACTGGCCGGAGCAGCGAGCCTGCCGGGATCGGCAAGTGCCAGCGCGTTGGGAGGACAGAACTTAACGACCGAAGAGATCATCCGTAAGTGGTACCTGGCGTGGGAAAAGAAGGACTTGGGCGCGTTCAATATGCTGCTCGCCGACAACTTCACCTTTTCGAGCGCGGCTGGCGACGACCACATCAGCAAGAGTACTTTCAAAACGCAATGCTGGGACACGCAGATTGATTTCATCGAACGTTTTGACCTGGAGCGGATCACCACTGGCGCGGAGGATGCTTTTGTGAAGTATCTTTGCCACACCAAGAACGGTAAATCATTCCGGAACGTGGAGTATTTGCGAATCAAAAACGGAAAGTTCGAATCGATTGAGTGTTATTTCGGCGCACAATCCAGCTTTCCGTCAGCAGTAAGCACTGGCCAGAAGTGACTGTTCGCCGTCTGGACGCTCGAACACCTCGGCAGCAACTGGAGCCGCTCCGTCACCATTAAGCAAGGCCACGAGCTGATCACCACCGGAGCCGTGGTCCGTCACCCCATCTACACCGGCATTCTGATCGGTTTCCTTGGCATGGCGATTGCAATCTCTCAAGTGCGCGGGTTCATCGCTTTCGCTCTCATCTTCCTCGCGTTCTGGATCAAGCTCCGCATGGAGGAGGAGTGGATGCGCTCCCAGTTTGGGGAGACATATGCTACCTATGCCCGACAGACCGCCGCCCTGGTTGCCCTACCTCCTCTGAATCGCCTGCATCCCGAAACGCACTGCTCCCGGCGCGAAGATGTTTCAAAAGGTCCGGATCGCTGATCATCCAGGACGTTAAGCGGCTTTCCCGTTGATTTGCGAAGGTCTCCGGCGGAGGCAGGAATGTCCTACTGAGAATCCAGGAGTATCGAAAGGAACAAGTTCTCGACAGTCTTGAAAGGAGCCGGGAAAGTAAGATCAGAATACTATAGTACGAAATTAAAATACGTCTGTAAACGATTGAGAACAACTGCGATATTGGTGGAGGCGGCGGGAGTCGAACCCGCGTCCGAAAACGTTACTAGCCAAGAGACTACATGCGTAGTCGGTTCATGC